>ERZ857521.1062-NODE-1062-length-36006-cov-4.534728_pt1 | contig 36006 bp, 32 predicted proteins | sample MGYA00519701_ERZ857521 | MGnify/ENA primary metagenome ERZ857521 (study PRJEB31778, sample SAMEA3449346) | human gut metagenome | biome: human gut; feature: human-associated habitat; material: faeces | place: United Kingdom | collected 2010/2012 ...
GATTCAAACCTATAACCTTCTGATCCGTAGTCAGATGCTCTATTCAGTTGAGCTAACGAGCCATGCTTTTTTCTTTATTGCGAGTGCAAAGGTAGTATCATTTTATCAAATTCGCAAATATTTTCGCGATTTTTTTACTATTTCTTTTCACTTTCTTGTTTAGCATTTGATACTCAGCGCATGTAGCACGGAGCGGATTTTCTCGTAAGTCGTAATACGGGTCGGTACCAGCGGCAAACGCAATTTGTTTTCCATGAATCCCATCATGCTCAACATACTCTTTGCTCCGGCCGGATTACCATCAACAAACAGCAAATTGAATAATTCCGTAAAGCGATGGTGAATAGTCCGCGCACTTTCATAATCTCCCTCCAACGCCAAACGCACCATACGTCCGAACTCACGCGGGAAAGCATTTCCTATTACCGAGATAACGCCAATGGCCCCCAAGGTAATCAGGGGGAAGGTAATGCCATCATCCCCGGAAATAACATTGAAATTCGCCGGTTTATTCTTGATGATATCATCCATTTGAGTGATATTCCCCGAAGCCTCCTTTACGGCTATCACATTCTTAAACTCACGCGCAATGCGCAATGTGGTTTCAGCCGTCATATTAACTCCTGTTCTTCCCGGCACATTATACAAAATAATAGGCAGGTCCGTTGCTTGGGCGATTGCCTTATAATGCTGGTAAATACCCTCCTGAGAAGGCTTATTATAATAAGGTACTACAGACAGAATGGCATTGATACCCTCGAAGTCATCCGTTTTCAATTTCTCCACAACCGCACGCGTACAATTTCCGCCCACGCCCAACACAATCGGAATACGGCGACGCACACGGGTTACCACCAACTCCGTAATCTTTTTCTTCTCCTCTTCCGTCAGTGTGGGAGTTTCAGCCGTTGTACCCAGAACGACCAGATAATCGGCTCCATTCTGCAATAAGTAATCCACCAATCGGCCCAAAGCCTCATAGTCCACACTTTCATCCTCTTTGAATGGAGTGACCAATGCTACACCTAAACCTTTTAAATTTATATCAGCCATAAGTTTTACTATACAAATCTTTTATTATTGCACAAAAATAAGCAAAATCTGTCATTTTGCACGGAATGTTTGCAAATAAAATAATATTTGATCAAATATATACCGGATTTCCTTCTGCTGATTCAAAGACAACGAAAAATCGTAGAACTCCCCGCCCGTCCTTTTCGGTCCGATTTTCATCCGGGCATCATGCTGTAGCTCCAGATAACGCACCGGGAGGCAGTCCTCATCCGCTATCAAATCAATCAATATATCAGCTTTCAACGATAAAAAGGCCTGTTCTGTTTCCTTCCGGGGGAAAGCCCAGCTATCCAAATCCTTCCGGGTACACCAAACCCTGTCGGGCCGGTCTGATTCTCCCACAGAAGGAGTATCGGCATATACAAATTGCTTGACTTTTTTCTTTTTTGCCTTCAACCGGGCCGCACAGGCTTCCGCCTCTTGCAGGTTCTTTTGCGTAAAGACCAGCAAAACCGTCTCCGCCTGCTCCAACGATAAGAATTGACGCTTACGGGAGACGGGGCGTTCCAGCATTTGGTTTATTCGTTTCCGGATAAAATAATAGGATAAAATCATTCTTCTATCAATTTTAGGAAATCTTCTTCATGAATAATTTTCACGCCCAGCTTAGCGGCTTTCTCCAATTTTGCCGGTCCCATATTTTCACCGGCCAGAATGTAATCCGTCTTACCGGAAACCGAACCGCTGTTCTTTCCACCATGCTTCTCAATCAATGCCTTATATTCCTCCCGCGAATGTCGGGAAAAGGTACCGCTGATCACAATGGTCAATCCCTTTAGCCGGTCCGAACGATTGGCCAAGGCCTCTTGCGGGACCTCCATCTGCAAGCCGCAATTTTTCAAGCGCTCCACCAGTTCCCGGTTCCGTTCATCCGCAAAATAAGCCACGACACTTTGAGCGATGCGCTCTCCTATCTCGTCTACCGCGACCAGTTCATCCCAGCTTGCCTTTTCCAATTTTTCCAGGGAAAGAAAAGCTTGTGCCAACCTTTTGGCCACGGTCTCACCTACATAACGGATACCCAGCGCATACAAGACCCGTTCAAAAGGAACCTGCTTCGATTGCCGCAGGCTATCCAACAGATTACGCGCGCTTTTTTCCGCCCAGCGTTCCAAGTGGAGCAGGTCATTTATCTTCAAGTCATACAAATCCGCCGCATTTCTGACCAGTCCGGCCTCATACAGATCTTCCACCGTTTCAGGGCCTATATTGATATTCATGGCCTTCCGCGTCACAAAATGTTCTATCCGTCCCTTAATCTGCGGGGGGCATCCCGACTCGTTCGGACAATAATAGGCCGCTTCCCCCTCAGCCCGGACCAAAGAAGTCCCGCATTCCGGGCAACGGGTTATGAACCTCACTTTATCTCCCAACAAAAAAGTACGGGCCTCTTTGTTTACCCCCACTATCTTCGGTATGATCTCACCTCCTTTTTCCACATAAACCTCATCGCCTATATGCAAGTCTAAAGCCGCTATGATATCGGCATTATGCAAGGAGGCACGCTTTACCGTAGTCCCGGCCAAAAGAACCGGCTCCAGATTAGCCACCGGCGTAACGGCTCCGGGACGCCCTACCTGAAAGGAAACCGAGTTCAGACGTGTCTCGGCACGTTCCGCCTGAAACTTGTAGGCAATCGCCCAACGCGGATTCTTGGCCGTAAACCCCAAATAGCGTTGCTGGCTTAACGAATTCACCTTCAAGACAATTCCATCCGTAGCTACCGGGAGGTTATGCCTTCCCTCATCCCATTGATGGATATAATCATAAATATCCTGCAAGCTATGGCAGACCTGAATCGCATCCGACACCTTCAAGCCCCACCGACGGGCGGCTTCCAAATTCCCATAATGCGTATCGGATGGCAACTCCTCGCCCATTACATAATACAAATAAGCATCCAGCTTACGAGCCGCCACTATAGCCGGATTTTGTTGCTTCAACGTTCCGGAAGCCGCATTACGCGGATTGGCAAACAGCGGCTCCTCTTGCTCTTCACGTTCCCGGTTCAGCCGGTCGAACTCCGCCCACGGAAGCAGGATCTCTCCGCGAATCTCTACCCTATCCGGATAATCCGAGCCCTGCAAGCGAAGAGGAATCGAACGGATTGTCCGGACATTGGCCGTTACGTCATCCCCTTTCGTCCCATCGCCACGGGTAACGGCACGGACCAGCTCACCCCGTTCATAAGTCAACGAAATAGAGGTCCCGTCATATTTCAGCTCTGCCACAATCTCAAACGGTTCGTTCAACGAGCGGGCTATCCGCTCATAGAAATCGCGGACCTCCTCTTCCGAATAGGTATTGCCCAACGAAAGCATCGGGTAACGGTGCGTTACCTGAACGAAGTCCTTGGTCAAGTCACTTCCTACCCGCTGAGTCGGTGAATTGACATCATAATATTCCGGATGAGCCGCCTCCAGCTCCTGCAATGTTCTCATTTTCGCATCAAACTCCTGATCTGATATGACAGGAGCCGACAATACATAATACTTATAATTATGCTGTTCCAGCTCTTTCCTTAAAGCCTCTATTTGTTCTTTTACTGACATAATCATCTATTCCTCTACGCTTTACGACTAAGCGAAAAGCCATTCATCAAATTCTAAACTAAGGCAAAAATATTTATGCCTATCTTCGATTGAAAAGATACCTACCTTTGTCACCGTTTATGCCTACCTTTAAAAACAAAGATGCCTATCTTTTCTGAACAAAGATAGGCATAATTTTTTAATAGACCAACTTGATATTATCAATCCAGAACGTATTTCCCACGGAACCTATATAGGCCCCTCCATGACTTGACACGAACTGGAGCACCATGTGCGTGGGGGTATCATCGGCATTTGCCCAACCTACCTCTTTAATCGGGACACTCTCCCCCTTACTATTCGTCGTATAGCGTTCCTCTACCTGAATACGCATATAGTCTCTATACTCCGGGCGTTTGGTTATATCACCATATAATATCGGATATTCCGCCCCGTTCACCCATCCGTTGCTGGATTGGGAATAGCGGTGCACCATCGTCCCGACACGTTTGGAATAGACATTACCCTCCTTATCTTCCCAACGCTTCTGCAACAATAAGACCACGGCTACCGAGTCCTGTCCGGGCACGTTCGTTTTCCGGCTGAACCCCGTACTACGGATGCGTTCATGTTGAGGCATGACCTTCACCTTATAATCAAACTTCAAGGCCTTCGGGCGTTGGGTAAAGGGAATGCCGCTCAGCAACATACTTTGCGGATTTTTCGTTCCCTTGATCGGTTCATGGATTGTCCCCAAGAAGACGGAACCGGCGGCAACGACCTCAATGTCAATCAATCCGAATACCTTGACACTCTCCATTCGCGTTTCCATGCGGGCACACCACCCGTCACCCCGTCGTTCCGGAAAGACCGAGACATTGGTTTTGACCACTCCCGCCACCTTGGCCATCACATTCGAGTTGGCCCAAGGCGAACCGCCTTGATTGGTATAGGCAATATTGCCTACAATCGTGTCTCGCGGACCTACCTCGTAAAGGAACTTCGTGGCTCCGCCGATGATCCCGGACTCATGTATCTCCCGAACCACCCAATGGTCCAGATCTCCATATCGGAAAGGGACCTCCCGGTTTTGACAATTGACAATTGACAACTGACAATTGGCCATCAGGACAAACAAGAGGACGAGCAAGCCCTTCCCTTTCCTTTTCAATTCTTCATCTTTCATTGCTTATTCCTCATTTAAATGGTAGCCCCATTCTTTGAGTGCCATTCCCCAGTTTTCCTCAACGGTCTTGACCGTAGCCTCCTCATACTTATAGCGATTCTTCTTATATCCCTTCTTCTTGCCCAAATAAGCCTCGATAGCCGTTTTCGACTCGGCAAAGCCAGGCAAGTCCAAGATACGGTAAATCTCCTCCGTCATGCCATACGCGTCTTTCTCGAAATCCTCAAACTTCAGTTCCACCAAATTACCTTCCGGTATAAGATGCTTTTCCTCTTCGAATTTATAAAAAAGACGTTTATACACCTCTACGAAATTATGCGTCAATTCCTCATTCGAAACAGGCTGAAGCATCAAAGGCTTAATGGTATTCGTAAAGAAACTCCGCGTACTCTCAAACACGGTATAAGGATTACGCTTCAAATAGATAAACTTCGCATTCGGGAACATCTCGAGCAGGGTCTTAACCCGTCCCGTATGCGGCGGATTCTTGCTCAGGTATTGACTTCCCCGGGTATTATAAAGAGAGATTTTCACCAATTTCAAAAAAGCCTCCTTAAAGATACGCCGTTCATCTTCGGTTATATCATTAAACAGAAGATACTTATCGCAATATTCCAACATGCGCTGGGGGAAATACCAGAAATTATAATAGGTATAAGGCATCATATTGGAAAGCGCGAACTCTTCCTCTTGCGGAAGGTCTACCTTCAGCTCCATATTGTCTGTAGGACGATGATCCGGCATCAGGAAAGACATATTCTTTTTGAAAAAGGGTTGCCCCCAAAGCATCAGGTTCGGAAAAACAGTCTGATAGGTAGTTGTATAACCAAAATGCTTATCACACGCAAACACATTGTGCACGAATGTCGTACCGCTCCGCCAATGCCCCAAAATAAAGAGAGGATCCATCTCCAACGGTTTCGATGCCAACATTTTCTCATAACGCCTGTCCTGCAAAGGGACCAATGTACTGAGCAAACGCCCCACGACCTTCGTCAGCCGGTACTTGCCCTTATAGTCCTCGCCTATCACCTGCCCTGCGGTTATCTTTTTGAACGTATCCCAATCGGCTCCGACCAAGGTATTAATAGGCAATTTATCAAATTGAAGTAATCCCATATCGCATCAATTATTTAATGATTCGTAACTCAACACCATGCCGTTCGATTTCTTTACAAACCTTCCCAACCGCCTCATAATGTTCAGGAGCGATTCCCAGTTCCGGAAGATTAAGCGTGATGACATGCTCAAACTCAGATGCCGCCTGGTTATCATCTACCGGATTCAAAATCATGCCGACCGCAGACGTATTATTGGTAATCGGATCAATCAAAATAAAAGCGCCTGTCTGCTTATTAGCCACATACGGATCAAAGAACAATTCCTTGTTGGTCGAAATGACCACCTTGCCTATTTCATTCAGTTCCAGTCTTTCCGCCGGAGATTGTTCCATGGTGTTGACATTCACCTTATAACGGATTCCGTCAATATGAGCGCGAGTCGTATTGGTGGTCTGCTTCAGGTAGAAATGTTTGTCCCGGTCCATTGCCTCCTCGTCCATCCAAACGAGCATAGCCTCAAAACAACGTCCTTCGATAGGCAAATCATCCGGATGAACCAACATCTCCCCGCGTGAAATATCGATTTCATCTTCTAAAGTAAGCGTGACACTAAGTGGAGGAAAAGCCTCTTCGATCTCCCCCTCATACGTCACGATACTTTTCACTTTCGAAGTCTTACGCGAAGGCAATGCCATCACCGTATCTCCCTTACGGACAACGCCACTCGCCACCTTTCCGCAAAAACCACGGAAATCCAAATTAGGACGTAACACATATTGCACCGGATAACGGAAATTCGTATAGTTCCGGTCACGGTCAATCGGTACCGTCTCCAGGAATTCCAACAAAGAGGGACCTTCATACCAAGGAGTACGTTCACTCTTATCCACCACATTGTCGCCTTCCAAAGCAGAAAGCGGGATGCAAGTAACATCTTCGATTCCAAGCGGTTCAACAAAGGCCTTATAATCCGCGACTATTTTGTCGAAAACAGCCCTGTCATAATTCACCAAGTCCATCTTATTGACCGCAAGGACTACATGATGAATGCCCAGCAAAGAGACCAAATAGGTATGGCGCCGAGTCTGCGTAATGACACCGGCCCGCGCATCTACCAGGATAATCGCCAGATTGGCCGTCGAGCCACCCGTAATCATATTACGCGTATATTGCTCATGCCCCGGCGTATCGGCAATAATGAATTTTCGGTTATTTGTACTGAAATAACGATATGCCACATCAATGGTAATCCCCTGCTCACGCTCCGCCTTCAAGCCATCCAGCAAAAGGGCATAATCAATATGCTCACCCGCATTTCCCATACGTTTGCTATCCCGTTCCAAAGCGACCAGCTGATCCTCATACAGCTTCTTGCTATCAAACAAAAGTCGGCCGATGAGCGTTGATTTCCCGTCATCTACAGATCCAGCCGTCAAAAAACGCAATAAGTCTTTCTGTTCGTCTTTGTCAAGAAAAGCCTTTATATCCAACTTCGTATTATTGTTCTCCATAAGATTCTTCCTTCTTAATTCTTCGTTCTTAATTTAAAAATAGCCTTCGCGTTTTTTCTGCTCCATGCTCGAATCCTGGTCAAAATCGATAACGCGCGTAGTACGCTCGCTCTTGGTGGTAGTCATCATCTCTTCTACAATCTTCTCAATGGTATCGGCATCGCTTTCTACCGCCCCCGTTAATGGCCAGCACCCCAATGTACGGAAACGCACCTTACGCATCCGGATTTTATCTCTGTACTTTTCCGGCAATCGGTCATCATCCGCCATAATCAAATTGCCGTCAATTTCCACAATCGGACGTTCTTTAGCGAAATAAAGCGGAACAATCGGAATATTTTCCAAACGGATATATTGCCAAATATCCAATTCCGTCCAATTCGAAAGCGGGAACACCCGAATACTTTCCCCCTTATGGACACGCGTGTTGTAAATATCCCATAATTCCGGACGCTGATTCTTCGGATCCCATTGCTGGAACTTATCGCGGAACGAGAAAATACGCTCTTTGGCCCGGCTCTTCTCCTCATCCCGTCGGGCACCTCCGAATGCGGCATCAAATTTATACTTATTCAAGGCATTCAACAACGCCTGCGTCTTCATCAAATCGGTATGCACTTTACTTCCGTGTGTAAACGGCCCTACTCCCGCTTTGAATGCTTCCATATTCGATTCTACAATCAGGTTCCAGCCATACTTTTTCGCATACTCATCCCGGAATTGGATCATTTCCTTGAATTTCCATTTCGAATCGATGTGCATCAGCGGAAACGGGACCTTACCCGGAGCGAATGCTTTTTCCGCCAAACGAACCATCACCGATGAATCTTTTCCAATTGAATAAAGCATTACAGGATTCTCAAACTCAGCAGCCACCTCACGGATGATATAAATAGACTCTGCCTCTAACTCCTGCAAATGACTTAACTTATAATCAGACATAACTAGGTTATTTATTTGCTTATTTTAGGTAATATAATATCCAACAACTTATTTACGGATTCTTCGACGCTCAAGACCGATGTATCCAGCGATAAAGCCGGATGCGACGGAGCTTCAAACGGTGCGGAAACACCCGTAAAATTCTTAATTTCGCCTTTCCGGGCCTTCGCATACAGCCCTTTCACATCCCGGCGTTCACATTCCGTGATAGGCGTACTTACATAGATTTCCAGGAAATCATCTTTTCCGATGATTGAAGCGGCCATCTCCCGAATCTCGTTATTCGGACTGATAAATGCGGCCAAGGTAATGATTCCCGTATCTACAAACAATTTTCCGACTTCGGCTATCCGGCGAATATTTTCCACCCGGTCTGCTTCCGTAAATCCCAGATTATTATTGATGCCGCTACGGATGTTATCGCCATCCAAAATACGGCAAAGGAAGCCTCGTTTATGAAGTTCACGTTCCAGAGCAATCGCTATGGTGCTTTTTCCCGACCCGCTTAACCCGGTAAACCAAACCATCACCCCTTTCTGGTGCAACAGGCTTTCTTTGTCCTGACGGGTCATCATCTTGTCAAAGATCGGATAAATATGATTTGTTTCTTGCATATCTTTATCTAATTCGTTAGTTATTCAAACGGCCATATTTGGGGTATCAAAAATATGGATATCAAAAAGACAATAATATTCAGCGGAAGTCCTACCCGTACAAAATCCGTAAATTTATAATTACCTATACCCTGTACAATCAGGTTGGTCTGATATCCGATAGGCGTGGTAAAACCGGCCGAAGCCGCAACACAAATAACCATGAAGAAAGGAGTGGGATCTACTCCCAACTGGTTGGATATAGATAACGCTAACGGGAATGACAAAGCCGCCGCTGCATTATTGGTAATGATCTCCGTAATGATATTCGTGATAATATACAAAATGGCCAACAGGACGTACGGACCATGACTATAACTCAGTTCGATGATAAAATTGGCAATAACATCCGCCAAGCCCGAATTGACCATCGCCTTACTAATGGCAAAAGCACAAGCAATCGTTATCAGAATGTCCCATGAGATATATTTCGTATATTTCCGGGCCGGAAAGATATTGGTCCACGCCATAATCACCGCCGTTACCGCCGCAAAGAAAAACATATCCAGTTTCACGTGGGGAAAAGTCTGCTGGGTAATAGGCAATTCACCGATAGTCGCACCAATAATCATCAAAGCCAGCAACACAAGGACGAAAACACGCTTTTTATGGTTGTTTTGCGCCGAAGAATCTTCTCCGTTGGCGATCATCAAAAATACGGACGATTCCCCCCAGGTCTTGATAAACGAACTATCAGCCATAACCACCAAGGTGTCTCCTTCATTAAGCGTTATGCGGTCTTTGTTTTTCGTCAGATTACGTCCGTTCCTTTTAATCTCTTTCACCTCAGCCCCATAATGGCGCCGAAAATCAAAGTCTTTTAACGTCTTATTGATACCGGGGAAACGCGGTCCAAGGACTACTTCCATCAGATGCAAACCCTCGTCTGCCTCTACTTCATCTTCCTGCCCCTCATCGTTTGCACGCTCTTCCGGCAACAGCTTCTTTGAAAAAATCAACAAATAAGCAATGCCGCCGATGGTAATGGGGATACCGATCATTCCCAGCTCAAACATGCTTAGTCCTTCATAGCCGGCATCAATCATCATCCCATGTACCACCAAATTGGTAGATGTCCCTATCAATGTACATATTCCACCTAAAATCGTAACATACGAAAGTGGTATCAGGAATTTGGTAGCCGGCAATCCTATCGATTTTGCCCAACGCTTGATAATCGGCGCAAAAATAACGACAACCGGCGTATTATTCAGGAATGCGGATATAAAAGCAATAGACGGGAGCATCCGAAGCTGAGCCTTGAACACGGTAGTCTTACTTTGAGGCAGCACTTTCCGGATAATCTGCGTCAATGCCCCGGATTGCCGGACGCCCTCGCTCACCAAGAAAAGCAAAGCGACTGTTATCATCCCTTTGTTGCTGAAACCCTCCAGCAGCTCCTTCGGGGTCAGGATTCCTGCACATAAGAACAATACCGTAACACTAAACAAAATCATTCCCGGGCGCATCTTATCCCATATCAACGCTGCGATCATCCCGATTAACGCCAAAAGAACAAACAATATCTCAAAATTCATGCACTATTCTCTAAATTTGATTTCTTTTCAGATAAAGTGCAAAGATAACAAGATATTGACAGACTAACGGCAAAATATCCGCCAATTTCTATTTTTGAAGAAAAACAGACCAATTGTTTCATGAAATGGGAGAAACGGCTTTCACCACAAACCACGGATTCAGCAGCTTCTCTTTATTATAAGCCAACGGGGTCTTCTCGTCAATATGGTACACTTCACAGCCTGCCGCTTTGGCTATGGCATGTCCGGCTGCCGTATCCCATTCCATCGTCGGAGCGAAACGCGGATAAATATCTGCCGAGCCTTCCGCCACCAAGCATATTTTCAAGCTACTCCCACTGCTGATCAATGTCACAGGCTGTCCCTTTTTACGAAGATTCTCAATATAGCGGGTTGTCTCTTCCGTCTGGTGGGAACGGGAAGCCACCACCACCACCCCTTGATGCATCAGGGCCGACGGAAGCCGTGCCGCTTTCCGGCGCATCTCGTCCATAGAGGGCTGACTGGCGCTATCTATATTGGTCAGTTTATAGGCTCCCAACGTATCACAGGCGAAATATAGCTCTTTACGTACCGGGACATAGATAACCCCTATGACCGGAACGCCCTTATTTACCAGCGCGATATTCACCGTAAACTCGCCGTTCCGTTTGATAAATTCTTTTGTACCGTCCAGCGGATCAACGATCCACAACGTAGTCCATTGCTTGCGTTCTTCAAAAGGGACCTCTTTCTCTTCCTCGCTCAAGATCGGGAAAGGAGTTACCGACAGCGCCGAAACAATCAGGCGATTCGAAGCCTTATCGGCCAATGTCAGCGGAGAGTTGTCTGCTTTGGTCTCAATCTCAAAATCCGCCTCCGGATCTGTATAGATATCCATGATAGACTTACCGGCATCCAATGCCGCCCGAATAGCTATATATAAATAATTAACGAAATCCATATTACCTTGCTCCTATTTTTTTAGATTTTCAACGGCCTAATATAAACTTTTAGCGAGTTATTTGAGAAGTGGTGGTAACGACTAAGAAACCGTGCAGTTTGCAGCGTTTTGCTTTGTTTTGCTGTCAAATAACTCTTTATGCAAAGATACGAAAAAATCCTTAAACGAACATAAGGATTTGCTATTTATTATTCTCTTCTATTAAGTTCCATAAGCCGACAATTGAATCAAAAATCAACAATAGAAAGTATATAAAAGTGAATACAGTAACACTATTTGATAAAATAGTTATCCATTGCATACATTCTGTAGATATAACACTACTGATTGCACCACGAACAGTATAGCAAAGAAAAGCAACGAAAATTAATGACATTTCTATTATCAAATCTTTCTTCATGCTATGTAATACATCTTTTATATTGCCGCCTTTTTGATTTTTGAAAACTACAAGTTCTTTCAAAATTAGTGCGAGAATTGTTACATAAAAAGCTAATATGGTAACTAACAATGGTATTATATTATGGCTGATTTGCAAAATAAAATCTGTTTCATCACCACTATAATTAGAAAACCAGCCAATTAGAAGTGATAATGAAATATATCCGATATATCTAAAAAAATGATTTACTCGATTCATTATTTTGCAGCATTAAGTAGCTCTACAATTTTCTCAAATCTATTTTGAAACAAATTATCGTTTTGCATTTGTACTTCAAGATCGTCAATTTCAAATTTCTTTGTCGTTTCACCAGTTTTTACATATCTACGTAAACCTTTTACTTTCAAAGTAATGACGTTTCCACTATCAGCAGACGCATTAACTAAACCATTCAACTCTTCATTATCATTTGATAATGACAGTTGTTCAGAATCTGACGACTTTAGCTCAAATGTCGTACTTTTACTATTTGTAATTTTGCTTTGATTACTGATTAATGCATTGATACTTTCGGAAACTCGCGGTAAATTAGGATATGAGAAGTGAAATCTAACCATAGATATCCCTTTAGGATATTGCTCTATAAGTTGCCAAAACTCTGTTTTCTGATATTCTTTTTTTATTGATATTGTTAGTCCATAAGTTTTTAATGCTTTTTTCAAAGAACATTCCATTATATTTCGGACAACATCCGTTGTAGAAAAGGCAGTAGGATCATCTTCTATAGCTATATGTTGCACATCTTGACGATTATCAATAATGACAAAACAACTCGGGGAATAATGATGTTTTTTCTTTTTAAAATTTTCTTCGAGACTAAGTTGTTTATTATTTGCAAGTTTCAATATAATAATTCCATTACTGTTATAACGTAATTGATGTTCAAAGACACCTTCTCTTTTGCTATTAAATTTGAAATTTGCATTTAATAGTATTTCTTGTAAATAGGTTTGTTTTGATTCCATACGTTGCTCAATGTCAGGCGTAGGTTGAAACAAATTAGCTCCATCATTTATAATTGGTGCAAATTGATATGTATATAATATATAGCTTGCCATAATCGTTTCTTACAACATTGTGTTTATTCCCTAAAGGTTTAATCCATTATCGAAATCTGCTTGATATTGAACTGGGATTGTTTGCCTTATTCTTATTATATCCTGATTCTTACCATAGTTAAAACCATGATTAGTACAAATATTCTCAACAAATTCATTACAATTTATTCTACTTATTACATCGCCTCCATTTCCTGCAGTCATGGTGAGTTGTACAATATTAGGCATATTGGATATATATACTTGAATGCGGCCTTCACTTCCCCAAGCACCTTGATTTTCATTATGTTCCCAAACGATTGATGTACTGCCATCAGATTTGGCAAGATATCCTAAGAAAGTGTAGTATTCATGTTCATTGGCAAATTGTATTTGTCCTTTTGAACCAAAACTTGATTTATACATAATTATGCTGCGTTATAAATTTGAACTAGTTTTGTTTTTATCTCTCCGAAAGTCAGACTTGTACTAAAGTCAGTCGTTAATCCAGTGTTTATCACATATACAAATGATTCTTTCCTATAATATTTATCTCCGACAAGCCGCAAGGAATTTTCAATTGTATCAGCTTTTGCCAATAAGCAAACTAACTGATAATCCCTGTTTATTTGTTGAGTTTTATTATTTGGATGCGCTTTTGTATTATGTTGGGTTGCAGTCAATAATATCAAATTTTCAACATAATGCGCAATCTGCGGGAACTGTGATTTTGGAAAAATGTGATGCACTTGTGTAGCCTCTCCATTACCCCAACTGTCATGAACTTCGCTCACTGTTTGGATTTTACGAATTAGGGCAATTGCTTTCTGTACATAGTATGTATTTATAGCCTCTTGCTTTTCTTTCTTTTCAGGTGTCATTGCCTCCTGACGTGTTATGGTTTTATCTTTGTCCATATCACGCCAATTCTTTTTGTTATACATCAAATCTGAGTAGTATGTAATTTTTCCATTACTTCCATGCAAATGATGTTCAGCAGCATACACATTGAATACCTTATGAAACATACGCCTTATGTCTAATCTTGAATGTGACGGAGTATTTCCATTTATCAATTTGAAATATCTGTCATAAATTTCATCTCTCGCCGCAATTGGATCATCTATGCTATCTTTTGCATATTCTTCAAAATACTTCATAAAGCCACTATCAGCCATGACTTTCATAAAGTAGCAGTATAAGAAGTTGTATGCGTTACGGTCTTTTCTTGAAATATAATCCAACAAATCTTCATTAGCAACAGAGAATGTAAGAGAACCATCCACTATTTCAACATTTAAGATGTGTGCATATGCTAACAATTTTAGTGGCTGCGAAAGCACTTTGTTATATTCATTATATGCTTTCTTGTCATTTGCCCATGGTTTATTAAATATCACTCTTGAATTTTGAATAAAATATTGTGTTTCCCATATATCATTAATAACAAAGACAGGCTTTGTTGCAACCATATTCATGACGCAGTCAGCCATGAAGCATATAATGTCCGGAGTACACTTTTGGTCTACAAATCTTGCATTATGAGACTTACGTATATCCAAATCAAATTGGCTAAGATATTCATTTATAGCATCTCTCATACCCGTTGTGTTTTAAGTTTTCCAAAAAAGAAAACGGAGTTATTGTCTATATTAAGAGAACGTGTCCCTAAATTTCTAGCAATTGCATAAAACCTTGTAAAGCTATCTGTTGCATAAAAAGCCAAATCTGCTTTAGAAACAGAATCCGCATCATTCACTAATGTCAGAATTGCAACAGAACCATCTGCGATACAACCCTTAGGTAAGAAACACGCCCGTGGATTATATGTAAGATTTGGCAATAGAATGCAATTTGTCTGATTCAGATATTTTGCAACATCTAAACCAGTTACATCATCAATATAGCTGTCATATTCAGGAATGTTGATAATTTCATTGTTCCCTATGTTTCGTGATTTCAAGACCCTTATTTTTCCATTACTCTTTGTTATTGATTTGGTAATGACTCTGTCTCTATATGCTCTAAACACATTGAAATCCATCTTGTCGGCAACTTCGTCAAACTCATTGTTGCGATAAATTATCCAATATGGAAATTTGTCATCCATTAAATATTCCTGTTTATGCTCCGATACCGTATTTGTTATATAAGATTCAACAATTGTATTGCTTGGCTTTTTCTGTGTATCAAGAATGAAACATATTGTTTCAATCTTAACTCCCTTAAATCCTTTTTCTCCAAAATCTATAATATGAGTCACTTTCTTTTCTTTCATCAATGAACGAGTCAAATTGAATTCAGGAGCATTAATCAAGCTTTTGGGCACAATCAATGAAACGACGTTTCCTATTTTCATTGCTTTTTCAATGAAAAATGAAAATATATTATTAGTGTCTTTATTATAGATGTTTGATTTATACTTAGACAATAATTCTTTTTCTTTTGTCAATTTTTTATACGGAGGATTACCTACTACAATATCGTATCTTTTATCGAACTCATACAATAAAAAATCGGCATTGATGTAATTAATATGCACATTAGCAGGAATATTTATTTTATCTACTAATCCTTTTAAAATTTCAATGCTTACAGCATCAATATCCACAACATCAATGTTCACTGAAGGAACACTCGAATATTTTTGAATCAAGGTCGGCAAGAAATTCCCAACTCCAACTGATGGTTCCAGAATATTCAGTTCAGAATAATTTTTCGCATCTGGCAAATCTTTAACAATTGAAAAGCAAATATCCTGCCTTGTGTAATAGGCGGCATTGTCTTCTCTTTGTGCGTTTGCCAATTCCGCAATTTTAGACAATTCTGCAAAACTGCGATGATTTGCAGATTGTATATATTCTAATAAGCAAGATGGTGTGGTCAATTTTTTCACTTCAATAAGTGATTTGATGTCTTGTTCAGACATTGTCGGTTTGCATAAAGCAGCACGTATTTTGTGTGCAATCTGCTGAAAAATAATAGTTGGCACCGCTTCTCCTAAATTTTGTCTAATATTCATCTCTTCTTTTTTCAGAAAATCTTGTTTTTGCTTTTCTGAAAAAGCATTCAATTCCTTAAATGGAATATCTGTCCATACGAAAGAGGAGGGAACAGACATCATCAGCATCAATTCACGGATACTGAAAACTCTGTTGTCAGTAGGATGTACTGTGTTTTGGCTTGCCATGATATCATTTCGAGTATGAATGCAAGGAGCGACCTTATCCCAGCACTGACGAGTATATTTATCACCATTTTTTTTTGCATTATATACCACAATTCCATTTTTAATAGTATGTGGAATTTTAGATATGTCTGTATTATCAAATGCTGATTGTCCCTCCTTAATATCCGCAATCCACGCTTCCATATGAGGTGAATACTTTCTGAAATTATGGTAAATATCATTAGCAGATATTTCACCCATTTTTTTCAAGGACGGAAGGTGGCCTATAACTTGACGCAATGTCCTTTCTGGTTGTTTTTCAGGATATAAATCAAAAGGCGTAATTTCTTTCATATCTTTTCTTACGCCAATAACGAGCGTACGAGTACGACTGGATGGATTTCCGTAATCTTTAAAGTTTAGGACTTGATATGATATGTTATAGTTTCCTGAGAGATTTTTTTCAATGGCATTTTTTATGGTTTTATCTTGACCATCAATGTCGGTACACACAGAATTCAAGAAAGCACGAACATTCTCATAAACAAAGAATTTCGGCTTAATTTGTATCGTCATTTTGATTGATTCAACAACTAAAGAATTACGCTTTAGCTCATCTTTCTTTTTATGATTAGCAACCGACATTCCTTGACATGGAGGGGTTGCAATGAGAACATCAAGATCAGTAATGTTATATCCTCTTTTCCAAAGGGCAAGTTCTTTCAAAACTTTATCTTTAGTCTCTTGTAATGTCATGTCTCCACAGATATAACCACTCTGATATGCACACTTGTGATTATAGGTCTGTATTTTTAATCTTCGCTCTAACAATTCGACTGTTGCTATGCAATAAAATCCCTCTTCTTTAAAACCATAACACCCAACACCAGCACTGCTAAACAAACTGATGTAAGTTTTAAGACCATAAGTTGATTTAGCCTCTGACAATATAGCAGAAGCTGAATCTGGATCAATCATTTCATATTTTACTCTAGTCATATTATATATCTTGTTTTAATGTCTCAACAACAAGAGATAATGCTTGTGGTGCTATTTTTTGTTCACTTGATACCACGGCAGACACCTGATCTGCAAGCCATAAAGTCAATAGCTGTTCTGTATTGACATTAAATAATTTAGATAAAATAGATACCTGCTCCTTTTTTGCTCTCCTTTCACCCTTCTCTATTTTGCAATAAGTTGCTGTATCAATGTCTAAAGCCGCTGCTAATTGTCGCTGTGGCATCTGATTCTGAACACGAAGCTCTTTAATACGCTCTGAAAACATAAATTTGCTCTTTATTATCTTGACATTATTTGGCAAAAATACAAATAATATTTGAGCCATATGCTATATTTCCCGCCGTTTTTTTATGCTAACCTTTCCGACTTTGGAGGAAAAGATTCCAGCAAGTTGTTTGGGGATACCGGAAATATTTCGGGCTGCCCAAAACACAACTTATTATGTCGCTTGAACACAAAATTTAAGCATGGAAACCATGACTAAAATAGAAAGTGTCCCAAAAGTCGACTTATGATTTCAATCGGCACTTCGTTGGATAATGAAATGGCGACCACAGCAGAATGTCTTCTAACATGATAGGTCAGATGAGCTTTTACACCGCACAATTCGGCACTGGTTTTCAACTTCTTGCTGCGAGTCGTATTACTCGGCATAAAGAATACCCTGTTGTCTTTTGTCATGCCTTTGCACTTTTCTATGATACGTCTGGCTACATCTAACAGACGGATATTAGATTCCGTGTTGGCCTTCTTTCTTCGGGTGATAATCCAAAGGTTACCATCAAAGAATGCCTGCAAATTGTCATTGATAAGGTTCTTGAGTTCTTGACATCGGAATAAGACAAGCCAGTGAACGTAGAGAACAGAAACAAGTCCCTGGCAAGTTCCTGTGTCTTGTCGGGCATCCCGGTGTCCATCATTGTGTGTATTTCCGCTTTTGTGACATATCCTCTGCCCACACTTTCGGGAGAGTTGATATACCCTGCAAAGGGATTGAAAGGCAGACGTCTGTCATTTCGCGCTATGGAAACGATATGTTTCAGCACAATCATGTAGCCCCATATAGTGTTGGTACGGCATTTCTTTCCTTCCGTGCGCAGGAAATACTCAAAGTCGTTAATGAAAGAGAGATTCAACTCTTTCAGCGGAATATCCTCAGGGTTGTAGGTCTGAGGCACGACTACAAGAATTAGACCTCTTCGAGGCCCTTTACTGCTGTCGATATAGCCCGAAAGCTCACTTCGTTCGCCATCGGTTACGCATCGTTGGACGGATGCCCGTACGGGCAAGAGTTTCAGCATTCCGATAGACCTTGACATCGTGGCCAAGGGCACCCGTTACTCCAAGGAGTTCGGGGCTTTTTTAAAAGAGACGTATGGAGACGTCCCCCGTGACCTGCCATACGCTTGAGGATTTCTATCACATAGACGGTCACACGTTCGAGAAGCAATACAAGGAAACGCTGAGCGGATTCCGGCAGTGGGACCAATTGGAACATGCGGACGAGTGGCTGCTGTTCCCGGAAAATATCGGTCCGCGGCTTGCCATCGACGAGTCCTCGCTCTCTGGCGGTGAGCTGTACACTTTCGTCACCAACCATGAGGCCCGTACACGTGAACAGTCCTTGGTGGCCGTCGTCGCGGGCACAAAAGCGGAGGATGTTATCGCTGTCCTGCAACGGATTGACGAGGAGCGCCGCAATGCTGTCGAGGAGGTCACGCTTGACTTGTCGGATTCCATGCGCAAGATTGTCCGGACGGCATTCCCTAAAGCAAGCCGCGTCATCGACCGCTTCCATATCCAGAAACTGGCCTGCGAAGCCGTGCAGGAGCTGCGCGTCAAGCACCGCTGGGATGCCATACAGCAGGCTAATGATGACATGGAGGAAGCCAAACAAAAGGGCAAGGAGTATATCCCGTACAGACTTCCCAATGGTGACACCCGTAAGGAACTGCTCATACGCTCACGTTACCTCCTGTTCAAGTCCGCCGACAAATGGACCGACAGGCAAAAGCGGAGGGCCGCGATACTGTTTGAGGAATACCCGGACATCAAGACGGCATACGGATTGTGCCATTCCCTGCGGATGATCTTTGCCAAAAACACGGTCAAGGATGCCGCACGTCTGTCCATGGCACGGTGGTACAACAAAGTGGAAGAAGCCGGATTTCACTCATTTAACGTCATAGCCGCTACCTTCTATGAGCATTATGATGAGATCCTGAACTTCTACAACAACCGTTCGTCCAATGCCTTGGCAGAGTCTTTCAACGCTAAAATCAAGCTCTTCAGAGCAAACCTCAGAGGGGTTGCAGACAAGAAGTTTTTCTTATTCCGTATCGCAAACCTATATGCCTATCCCCACTAAAAATCTACTGACCCATTTAAATCCCTCATCTGTAAATCTCTTTAATTTCAACGCAAAGATATATGAAATAATCGACAATAAATAATGCTTCATTCAAAAAACCAAGAACCGCCATAAAACGCAAAAAGAGACTATCCTATTCGGATAATCTCTCTGTATAGAAATAAAAGCCGCACCGTAGATATGAATAAACTCCGTATGACAGGATTTGAGTGCCCGATAACCTTTGTAATCCGCCGTGCTAAGCATACCCCGAAGGGCGCGGCCCGCCATTGGTTACCAAAGCTATGTCTCGGAATTAGAATAATTTGATGAGTTTCCCAATCGAACAAGTGCGGCTTAACTCTTTAAGTCACTTTATGGTATTGCAAATATAGAGTTTTATTTTGAATAAAACAAATTTTCCGCAAAAAAATTCTCAGAATATTTCAGAAGCTGTTTTGAATTTCTTCGGAAAATATTTATGCAGCTTCTCAATAAAAAGCAAAAGGCCGCTTCTTCCACAAAAGCGGCCTCTTTTATCCTAAGAATTACCTTCTTATTTCACCTTAGCAACAATTGCCTTAAATGCTTCAGGGTGATTAACAGCCAAATCGGCCAACACCTTACGGTTGATTTCGATACCTGCAGCATGCAAAGCCCCCATCAAACGAGAATAAGAAAGACCTTCCAGACGAGCGGCAGCATTGATACGCTGAATCCACAATGCGCGGAAGTTACGTTTCTTGTTACGACGGTCACGGAACGCATAAGTTAAACCTTTTTCCCAGGTATTCTTCGCTACGGTCCACACATTCTTACGTGCGCCATAATAACCACGGGTAAGTTTCAAAATACGTTTTCTTTTTGCTCTTGAAGCAACATGATTTACTGATCTAGGCATAATACTAATTTGTTTTGAATGTTAGCGCCATCTTTTCACAGATGAACTTGATTGCTAAAAATTCTGTTAATAAAAATCGTTAAAAAACTCGCTGTTAAAAATTACTTAATGCAAAGCAGTTTCTTTACATTATTCACGTCAACCGTAGCAACAGTTCCCGTGTGCGTCAAATTTCTCTTCTGCTTTTTTGTCTTCTTTGTCAAAATGTGACTTTTAAAAGCGTGCTTTCTCTTGATTTTACCTGTTCCGGTAAGAGCGAATCTTTTTTTGGCACCGGAATTAGTCTTCATCTTAGGCATTTTCCAATATAATTTAAATTATTAAACCATGCTGTCTCCGATTATCAGGAAACAGTTTTATTATACTATTCTTTATCTTCTACCTTTTCGGCTGCTTTTGCACCCTGAGGAGCCGGCTTCTTTACCGATTTCGAGCCTGCGCCTTTCTTCGGGGTAATCATGATAATCATGCGTTTTCCCTCCAACACCGGCATCTGCTCTACTTTCCCGTAGTCTTCCAAATCATTTGCAAAACGAAGCAACAAGACCTCTCCTTGTTCCTTAAACAAAATGGAACGTCCTTTGAAGAACACGTATGCTTTCACCTTCGCACCTTCTTCCAAAAAGCCTTTCGCATGCTTCAGCTTAAATGCGTAATCATGGTCATCCGTCTGTGGTCCGAAACGAATTTCCTTTACTACCACCTTAACAGACTTTGCTTTCTGCTCTTTCTGACGTTTCTTCTGTTGATAGAGGAACTTTTGGAAATCAATCACTCTACAAACAGGAGGTGCAGCATTGGGGGAAATTTCAACCAGGTCCAATCCTTGATCTTCGGCGATTTTAAGTGCCTGAGATGTAGGATAAACACCCTGCTCTACATTATCACCGATTAATCGAACTTCGCGAACGCGAATCCGCTCGTTAGTTCTGTACTGCTCTTTTGAATTGTCAATCTTCATTCAAAAATGATTTATTCTCCTCTTTATTTGTTTATTAATCTATTTTCTTTACCAGCGATTGATCATTTCCTCAACCTCTTTGCGTAATTGCGCCGCAAAGTTAGCAATTTTTACGGAACCTTGATCACCTTCGCCCTGTTTTCTTACAGAAACTTCACCATTTTCTGCTTCTTTTTCACCAACAATCAGCATATAAGGGATTCGTTTCATTTCATTATCGCGAATCTTACGGCCGATTTTCTCATTCCGGTCGTCCACCAACGCGCGTATTTCCTGCTTCTTCAATTCGCGGGCCACTTCCCAGGCATAATCATTGAAACGTTCGCTGATCGGCAGGATTGCCACCTGATCCGGAGTCAGCCACAACGGGAATTTTCCGGCGGTATGTTCGATAAGCACAGCCACGAAACGTTCCATTGAGCCGAACGGCGCACGGTGAATCATCACCGGACGGTGTTTCTGATTATCCTCACCGGTATATTCCAGTTCAAAGCGTTCCGGCAGATTGTAATCCACCTGAATCGTACCCAACTGCCAGCGGCGTCCGATCGCATCTTTCACCATGAAGTCCAGCTTCGGTCCGTAGAAGGCGGCCTCGCCATATTCAATCTTCGCTTTCAGGCCCTTCTCCTCGCAAGCCTCAATAATCGCCTGTTCCGCTTTTTCCCAATTCTCCTCACTGCCGATATATTTCTCCCGGTTCACCTTGTCACGCAAAGAGATTTGCGCTTCGAAGTTCTCGAAATTCATAGCCTTGAACACGATCGAGATAATATCCATCACGCGGATAAACTCATCTTTCACCTGATCCGGACGGCAGAAGATATGCGCATCATCCTGCGTAAAGCTACGTACACGGGTCAGTCCATGCAGCTCTCCGCTCTGCTCATAACGGCAAACCGTACCGAACTCGGCAATACGCAAAGGCAGGTCACGGTAAGAACGGGGCGAATTCTTATAAATCATACAGTGATGAGGGCAGTTCATCGGTTTCAGGAAATACTCCTCGCCCTCTTCCGGCGTATGGATCGGCTGGAAAGAATCTTTTCCATATTTAGCATAGTGTCCGGAAGTAATATACAATAATTTATTACCGATAGGCGGGCACATCACCTCCTGATAATCATAACGAGCCTGTATGCGGCGCAAGAAGTCCTGCAGACGCAGACGGAGCGCCGTACCGCGCGGCAACCACATCGGAAGGCCCTTTCCTACCGTATCCGAGAACATAAACAAATCCAGCTCCTTGCCTATCTTCCGGTGGTCGCGCTTCTTCGCCTCTTCCAGCATCACCAGATATTCGTCCAGCATCTTTTTCTTCGGGAAAGAGATACCATACAGACGAACCAGCTGCTTGCGCTTCTCATCGCCACGCCAATAAGCGCCGGCAGCACTCAGTACCTTTACCGCTTTAATATACGAGGTGTTCGGGATATGCGGCCCCCGGCACAAATCGGTAAACGCACCTTGCGTATAGGTGGTTATCTTACCATCTTCCAACTCGCTGATAAGTTCAACCTTATATTCTTCGCCTCTGTCGCCAAACATCTTCAGCGCATCGGTTTTTGATATATCCTGGCGCACAATAGCCTCTTTCTTTGCCACCAGCTCCATCATCTTCTTTTCAATAGCGGCAAAATCACTATCTGTAATCACCTTTTCACCCGGATCCACATCATAGTAGAAACCATTTTCAATAGCCGGACCTATACCGAATTTAATTCCAGGGTACAACTCCTGCAAAGCTTCAGCCATCAGGTGGGCACTTGAGTGCCAGAAAGCATGTTTTCCTTCTTCATCATCCCACTTGAACAGTTTTACACTTGCATCCTCGTTGATAGGACGAGTCAAATCCCAGACTTCCCCGTTTACACTTGCAGCCAACACGTCTTGCGCCAAACGAGAACTGATGCTTTCCGCAATCTGCAACGCAGTTGTTCCTTCAGCATATTCTCTCACGGAATTATCCGGAAATGTAATCTTAATCATAATCTGTTCATTAATATTTTTTATTACAGCGCACAAAGTTAGCACCTTTTTTCGAAAGGTAAAGTTTTTTAATCAAAAAAAATCGATGCAAATTCACGGTTCTTCCCAAAAAAGATAGGCATAAACGAATCCGAAGATAGGCATAAACGTCGGCAAAGATAGGCATAAACGGAATCAAACATAGGCATGAATTTTCCGATAATTTGCATGGGAATAAATAATAAGGTACATTTGTCGGAAATTTATAGCGAATTATGAATAAAGTCAGCAACAAAAAAATAGGCGCACACGTGTCTGCCACGGGGGGAGTGGAAAACGCACCTCTGAATGCCCACGCTATCGGGGCGAAAGCTTTTGCGCTGTTCACCCGTAACCAGCGGCAATGGCGCTCCGCGCCTTTATCCGGGAAAAGCATCGAGCTATTCAAGCAACGGTGTGTGGAGTTCGGCTATTCGGCCGGCGACATCCTCCCCCACGATAGCTATCTGATCAATTTAGGTCATCCGGAGACAGAAGGATTGGAGAAATCGCGCATGGCGTTTTTAGACGAGATGCAACGTTGTGAACAGTTAGGACTCGACCGGCTGAATTTCCATCCGGGAAGCCACCTGAATAAAATGCCGGAAAGCGAATGCCTCTCCCGGATAGCCGAATCCATCAACTGGGCTTTGGACAAGACCTCGGGGGTAACGGCCGTTATCGAAAACACCGCCGGACAAGGCTCTAATCTGGGATTTACGTTCGAGCAGATCGCGGAGATCATCCGCCAGGTGGAGGACAAATCGCGGGTAGGAGTTTGCCTGGATACGGCACATACGCTGGCCGCAGGGTATGAAATCCGTACCGAAGAGGGATTCCGTGACACTTTTGCCCGGTTTGACGAGATAATCGGCTTTAAGTACCTGCGGGGAATGCACATCAATGACTCCAAAAAGGAACTGGCTACCCGTGTAGACCGGCATGACAGCGTAGGAAAAGGAGTGATGGGGCTGAAGATGTTCGAACTCTTGATGAACGATGCCCGTTTCGATGGCATCCCCCTCATCCTCGAAACACCGGACGAGACGCTTTGGGCAGAAGAAATCAAACTCTTGTATTCACTTGAAAAATAATTTATACAATGAAGAAGTTTTGGATAAGTGTAGCTTTGTGTCTAGGAATGGCATCGTTTACTCAGGTTGATGCCTGCACAGGGCTTTTAGTAGGAAAGAAGGCTTCGGTAGACGGGTCTGTAATGATTAGCTATGCCGCCGATTCATATACGTTGTATGGTGAGCTTTATCATTGGCCTGCGGCGACCTGGCCGGAAGGTTCCATGCTGGAGATCAAGGAATGGGATACGGGCAAGCCCTTGGGCAAGATTCCGCAAGTGAGAGAGACCTATTCGGTGATCGGCAATATGAATGAGCATCAGGTGGCCATTACCGAGAGTACCTGGGGCGGGCGTCCCGAACTGGTGGACACGACCGGTGTCATGGATTACGGAAGCTTGATCTATGTGGCGCTCCAACGCTCGAAAACGGCACGCGAAGCCATCAAAATCATGACCGACCTCGTGGCGGAGCACGGATATTACAGCAGCGGGGAGTCGTTCTCTATCGCCGATAAGAATGAAGCCTGGATTATGGAGATGATCGGTAAAGGTCCGGGCAACAAAGGCGCGGTGTGGGTAGCCATCCGTATTCCGGACGATTGCATCTCAGCCCATGCCAACCAGGCACGTATCCAGCAGATTCCGTTCGATGACAAAGAGAATTGCATGTACTCGCCGGATGTGGTTTCCTTCGCCCGCGAGAAAGGCTATTATAAAGGTAAGGACAAGGACTTCAGCTTTGCCAAGGCCTATAATCCTTACGAGTTCGGCGGACTACGGGCGTGCGAGGCTCGCGTATGGGCTTTCTTCAATAAATATAATAAGGATATGGGGAAATACATTGACTTGGTAAAAGGGGATGTCAATGCCGAACCTATGCCGCTTTACATCAAGCCGGACCGCAAACTCTCTGTATCGGACGTGCGGGATATGATGCGCGACCATTATGAAGGGACAGAGCTGGACATGACCCGCGATCCGGGCGCCGGCCCGTTCAAGGCTCCTTACCGCTTCCGCCCGCTCAGCTATAAAGTAGACGGACAGGAATATACCAACGAACGCCCTATCTCTACCCAACAGAGCGGATTTGTCATCGTGCCTCAGATGCGCAGCTGGCTTCCGGATGCCATCGGAGGAGTCCTTTGGTTTGCCGTAGACGATGCCAACACGACTGTATTTACCCCGATTTATTGCTCGTCCACAACGGCTCCCGAATGTTACCGGCAAGGTAACGGAAGCATGATGCAGTTCTCATGGACTTCGGCTTTCTGGGTACGCAACTGGGTGGCCAATATGGTGTATTACCGGTATAACCAAATGATAGATGATGTACGCGAGGTGCAAGCTGAACTGGAGAACCGCTATATGGATATGCAACCGGCCATCGACAAAGCGGCTGCCGAACTCTACAACAAGGACCCGAAAGAGGCGGTCAAGTTCCTGACCTGGTACAGCACCACGACCGCGGACGAGTCGGTCGACCGCTGGAAAGAGCTGGGAGAATTTCTGATCGTAAAATATTCGGACGGAGTAATCCGCAAAGAGAAGGATGGCAAGTTCCTGGATAACGGGTACGGATTAGGTGCCGCTCCGGACTCTCCCGGATATAGCGAAGAATATTATCGGGCCATCGTCAAAGAGGCCGGAGACAGATTGAAAGTCAAATAACATAAATGGGAATGCGTATGAAAAAATTAGTTTTATTGCTCGCTTGTATGGTTTGCGCCTATATGCAAAGCTTTGCCCAGACCAGCCGGGGGGATTCCTCGTTAGGCTTTAACTTAGGCTATGGGTTCGAATCAGAAAATGCCACGTTAGGTATCGACTATCGGTATAACATCACCGATGAGGTGCGCATCGCTCCGTCATTGACCTATTTTGTAAAGGCAGACGACCTGAGTGCCGTGGCTATTGATGTAAACGCGCACTATGTGGTTCAGCTCAGTGACGTGTTCGGATTCTATCCGCTGGCCGGAGTAGACCTTTCTTTCTGGAAATGGCACCACTCCAAATTGGATGTCAATGATTTCGGGAAAAGAGATGATAGCCATAAAGAGACCCGTTTAGGTGTGAATTTGGGTCTGGGTGCCGAGGTCTATGCCACCAAAGAGATGACTATCGGCCTGGAGGTGAAATACAATATCGTAAAAGATTTGGACCAAGCCTGGCTGGGGGTCCGTGTAGGATATAATTTCTGATTATTCCGCTTTATAGAGCTTCTTCCCGGTTTTACGTGCTGCATGTAAAGCCGGGAATTTTTATTTTCCTGACGTGAAAGGTTTCGCTGAGTACATGACGGTATGTCAAAATATAAAATTGCACACAAATAACACAGATGCAACAGATGACCACGGATTATATATTATTACGGTAATATAGGCAGTTCCCTGTGGAAAAATAAATTCCAATCACGTTGGGTATCTCGGGCATTGCTACTTTAAATATCACATTCTGAAACCGGATAATCTTTTAACCCCAATCGGTCATTAGACTTTGGGTAGATTGCCCCCTTATGTCTTGCGATCACCACACGCCACGAATCCGAGCAGGGCAAAAAGGGTGTAACATAAATGTAATCATCTTGTCACATTCGCGTAATAAACAAGAAATACAATCCACCTACTTTTGAAGCGTGATGATCAACGTGGAGTTGAATGGTTAAACTTTTTAATTTATATAGGTATGAAAACATTCTATTCTATCATTTCTTTCTTTTTGATGCTTCTCTCGATGACAGGATGCGCCGATAAAATAGGGCCTCTACCAGACTTACCTCCCAATGAAGCCAGCATAAGAATTTACTTATCCATTCAAAACAAAGAGGGGAACGACCTATTGCAACAATTGGAACTGGGCGATGGAACGAAAGTAACCAGCGAATATCAAATTCTCACCCTCCTTGAAGGCGGAGAAACCATTCCTTATATTTGGTTGACAATGGACGAACGGGAGGACGTACGCTATCTGGAATTGGTATCTACCTATCTCGATCCGAATGTTTGGGACAAATATATTCAACAAGATAGCGGAACCATAGGCTTTTCCATCGAGCTCCCATCTCTTAAGCCTCAGCCCGGAGTCCTTAATCTCCATCTGAAATGGAACGCAGGATATACTTCCGATAAAAAAAACCGAGAAATTAGCTCTTACGAAGATGTAACCATCAACGGCCAGCCGTATGAGATAACACCGGAAGGGCAACTTGTTTATGTAGTGGAATAACTTTAATAGTATAATTCTTATGAAAACATTATGTATCATTTTCCCTTTCCTTTTCCTACTGTTAGGCTTTACAGGGTGCAATAAATGGGATCCTCCTCCCGAAAGCGGACCATCAATTCCCGAACCAAGGATTTATTTATATATCCAAGACAAAGAAGGGAATGACTTGTTGCAGACATACGACAAGGGGCTTATCAAAGACTATTACCGGGCAAGTGTGACTTTCAACGAGGAAACAACATTTACTATCCCCCTATTGGAAATCGGTGAAACCGAGGGAAAGCGTTATCTGAATTTGAATTCAACCGATGCCTATGGAGATTTCCTTCCTTTTTTGGAAAAAGACAACGGTACGGTTGACTTTTCCATTGAGATACCCACTTTCGCCCCGGCACCCACTATTCAAATTCATCTGAAATGGAACGCGGAATATATTTCTGAAGAAGATAGAGGAATCACCTCCTACGAGGATGTAACCATCAACGGCCAACCGTATGAGATAACACCGGACGGGCAACTCGTTTATGTAGTGGAATAACTTTGATAAGTACGGCAGATAACATATCCGCCGGAACGGAAGGAGTAAAAACACGAGAGGCACGAAGTTTGAATTAATTACTCCGTGCCTCTGTGTTTAACATTTCACGTTAGCGGTTAGTACATCCTTACCGGTCCTTCCAGACCCAAAGCACGCATAGAATGCGCATAACGCTTGGCGGTCCGGTTGTTCACCAACGAATTGGCGTAGTTGCCCAGCGGAGTAACCACCTTCACGGTAAGCGTATTGTTACCCTTCTTCAGCTTTCCGCCGATAGCATATTTATGCTCGCCATACCAGTTCAGGCCAATCTTCTCGCCATTCAGATAAAGCTCCGTTACGCCACGCGCCTTACCCACGTTCAATACGCTGTATGCGTCCGGATTCTCCACATTCAGGTCGATAGTATATTCCACCGTACCCGCAAAGTTACGGAACCACGGGAATGGCAACGTATTGAAGTCCTGCAGGTGCTCCATCTCGAACTCCTTCATGCTACCGTCCCAATGCGTAGCCTTGACTTTCCAAAGGCCGTTGACCGCGGTTGCCTCTTTCGGCTCCTCTTTCCAGACATACGGATACATCTCTCCCTCCTTGTCGGTATCAAACACAATAAACTTCGTTTCCGCCGGGTTGAAATGCAAGTTCAGCGTATTGCCTTCTTTCGGGAGCAGATAGCGCTCGCCCGTCTCCGGAATCCAGACCCAAGCCTGCTTCTTCATCAACTCCGGAGCGAACTCTGCCTTCACCTGCTGATTCTCCAAACTACTGAAGTTGGTGATGAAGAAAATATCCCGTTTGCCGGACTTATAATAATTGTAGAACATCCATTTGGTCGGACGGTCTACCTTCACATACGGAGTAAGATGCAAATCCTGTTGCACACGCTGGTACCAGGCCGTCTGATTATCGCCCGAAGGCGCATCGATACGGACAAAACGCTCCGGATAGTTCTTGCGGATGCGATCTATTGTCTGCTTCACCTCAGCCGATTTCTTTTCATAGTCCCGGAATCCCACACTCTGATACGGAATCTTCTCAATGCAAACGATACGGCCCCCGGAAGCCACGAATTTCTCCAAAGCCGAAGCGGTTTCCGGATCCATGCTCTCCACCTCCATCAACATCAGCGTTTTATAAGAACGCGGGCCAAAGCGCAATTCGCCTCCCTTTATCTTTGCCTGCTGGATGATATGTTCGCTCACATAATCACATCCGTTTCCGTTCTGATGCAAGTTCTGCCACAAATCATGCGCGTAGGCCGGATAGACATTTTCAGGGAACGGGTCACGTTGCTGTCCCAACACCGACCACATATCTTCCAACGGAGGAAGGATGGCGATATCAGCCTGCGGAATACTGTTCTGCAATACCGCCGATACACGTGCCTTATAATCCATCCAATATTTATAGTAAGGCCACATCGTATTATTCTCGTTGAAATACTCGCCAAACTTTATCCATCCCGGGAACGGAGCCTCTTTCGGACTATAATTGAATCCGTGCAGGATGGAATGGTTCACACCGGATATATTACTCATATCGCCCGCAATCTTTATCTCCTCCAACGTAGACTGGAATATCTCGCCGGTATTGGTGATCTCCTCGCAACTTACCCGGCCATTCCCGGCAAGCAAGGAACCGGACTGTACAAACTTGTTCACCATCGAATGGGAACGCCCCCGATAAATATCATTATCCGGAAAATCAACGCCCAGCCCGTCACGGAACCACGTCTCGCATTCCGGAATATCAATATACATGGCAGACTCCAACGGATGCAAAGCCCGGCCGTATGCCTGGATGCGCGATTGCACGCCATTTTCATGGCACCAGTTATTATAGGTATCAATGAAATTCTCTTGGAACAGCTTTATCTGGAAACGCTCGAAGTCATTGCGTATGCGCTGGACTACATCTTCCGTTATCTCCTCGGAGAACTCACACCCGTAATCCTCGGGTAACGGATTCCCCATGTGTCCGACCTTACGGATCACGTAGGGCAGGTAAGGCAGCAAAGAATATCCGTAATATTCCTCCCACTCCTGCAACAGCTCATCACTCCAGTTGGCGCCCTCCAGTTCGAAGCTGTCTACGAATGTAGCGCGGACCTTCCCCTTCATCTGCGGACCGGTAAACTGCAATTTGTCGGATAACCGGTCAATATAAGCCAACACCGCATTTTTATCGAAGTGGTTCAATACCGGCCCACACGCTCCGGGAGCCCCTTCGATGACATTCATATATCCCGTCATCTTCACAAAGAAGTAAGCCACATACTTGCCTGCCGGGACGTCAAAGGTAATCGTCTCCTTCCCTGCCAGATTATCGTAGTTCACCCCTTCCGTGAACTTATCCACCTTAGCCGGCATCAGACGGATATAAAGCAGCTCTTTCAACGGATTGTCATTCTTCGACATGATCGGCGGATTCACCCGTCCCAGCAAATCCTCCTTATCGATCGAGAAAGACTTGCCATTCGCGCCTCCGTCAATCTTTACCGTCTCTACCGTAAGCATCTGCAATTGTTGTTCGCGAGGAAGGAACTCTCCGCCAAAGGGCCAGCCCGAACCGGCTATCATGTCACATATCATGCCCCGTTCCCGGCATCCATCGGCCGCCAAACGCACCATATCCACCCATTCATCAGACAGGTAAGGCTTTATCTTATAGCCCAAGCTATCCGCCTCGCCGGGGAAACCGATTGAATTGATTTCGACACCTCCGATACCGACACTCTTCATCAAATCCAACTCCCGCAGAATCTCTTTGCCATCCACACGCAGGCCGTTCCACCACCAACGGACAAACGGACGGTATTCAGCCCCCGGATTCTGGAAAGTCTCATACAGATTTTCCGATTCAATCCGGATTTTCGATTTCGTAGGTAAATTCTCCGCATTCCCCAAGCCAAACAACGACAAGGCAAATGTGGCCAACATCACTTTATTCCATTTCATACATTTATTATTTAAGTTGTAAGTTTAATGTGTTTTAAAAAATTCAATTCGGGTGTAAATAAAAACATTTTTCCGGAATTAAGACTTTCTTTTTTTGACAAAAGATTTATTTTTTTTGATACTCCTCGGATTTATGGGAAAATGACCGGATTATCGGGGGCCTAAAAAAGCAAAGAGGCCTTTTTCACAAAAGACCTCCTTACAGGTTTTCTATAGGTATTATTCTTAAGGCAAAAAGATTGTTTAGGTTATCTGTCTGCAAAGATGCAGCTTTTATTTTTATCATGCAAATAAAAAAACATATTCTACAACATATTTTTAACTAAAATAAAAAGAAAAACATTCCAAGACCGTTCTAAACAAAAAAGGGCATACAGGTGTTTTATTGAAAAGACATTATTAATAGATTGAACATTATGAGACACGAACTGATTAAATTGCCATATACTATTACGGCATTGAATCCGGTTATATCCGGGACTACGATAGATTTTCATCACGGAAAGCATTTGCAAACTTACGTCAATAATCTGAATAACCTGATAGCCGGGACTAAATATGAGGATGCGGCACTGGAAGAGATTATTGCAGAGGCCCAGGGTGCATTGTTCAACAATGCCGGACAGGTCTTGAACCATAATCTGTATTTCTTGCAATTCGCTCCGAACGCAGGCGGACGCCCGACCGGACCGTTGGCCGAGAAGATAGACCGCACATGGGGATCGTTCGAGGCATTCCAAAAGGAGATGACCGACAAGAGCGTGGGCTTATTCGGGTCGGGATGGTGCTGGTTGGCTCAGGACAAAGAAGGAGAACTGACTATCGTGCAAGAGCCGAACGGAAGTAATCCGGCAGCCCGCGGACTGATTCCGATTCTGGGATTTGACGTCTGGGAACACGCCTATTATCTTGATTATCAAAACAAGCGTGCGGAGCACATCTCGGCACTTTGGAACATTATAAATTGGGACGTTGTAGCACAAAGGATGATCCAATAAGACTGAGAAGCTATTTTGAATTTCATCGGAAAATGCTTTATCCAGCCGAAATAAATTCAAAATAGCTTCTAAAAAACATACATCAGATTTGGAGAACGTACAATAATTTCCTACATTCGCACGCTCATTGATGTATTACTATGTTTAGAAAAATCCTATATGCTTTATGGATACTCGTTTTAGCGCAAGGATTGACGGCTCAAAACGAAACAAAAGACACGGTTATGCCCTCCGACTCGGTGAAGAGAGACTCCACATTGATGATTGATGGAAAACCGATGACCGATAAGCAAATAAAGCGTTATTACAAGCAGCTCCGCAAAGATTCGATACGCGCTACTAAAGATGTGTGGTGGTCCGTACTCGGAGGTCCCTCTTATACACCGGAAGCCTCCTTCGGAGTAGGTGGAGCTGTGTTGGCCAGTTTCCGCTTCCATAAGAACGACACCATCACCAAACGCTCCTTCATTCCGGCGGGAGTAAACGCCTCGCTGAACGGGACTATCGTGGTAGCAGGAGCCGGAACCCTCTTTTTCAACGAAAACAAATTCCGCATTTACGTAAACTACGGATTCCGGAACGAGCCTTCTCATTACTATGGGAAAGGGTATGAAACGATAGAAAACACGGTACGCGGCGATTCGACTACGAAGTACCATCGCACCTATTTCCAATTCTACCCTCGCTTTGTCTGGGAGGTTAAGCCGCACGTCTTTGCCGGGACTTTATTAGACCTGAACTTCTCGAAAGCGGATGATGTAAATCCGGTCATGGCGCAAGACCCCTATTTCCGGAAATTCAAGCATAAATACCTGAATGTGGGCGTAGGCGGGCTGCTCCAATACGACACGCGCGACGATGTAGCCACCCCGACACGCGGAATGCTGCTCAGCGCCATGGCCAAAATCTATGGCAAATATTTAGGAGGAGCCTACAATTATGAGATGTTCGAACTGGAATACCGGCAATTCAAGAACGTGTTCCGCCCGCGAAGCACATTGGCTTGGACAGCCCGTACCTTGATGAGTGTAGGCGATGTCCCTTATTCAGAACTGCCCTCTTTTGGATCGCCGTTCGACCTGCGCGGCTATTATATAGGTCAATACCGCGATAAGTCCATGGCATACGCTATCCTGGAATACCGCCACATGTTCGGAAGTCCGGCCTCCTACCGGAGCGGAAACTTCTGGGCCAAATGTGGATTTGTGGCCTGGGTAGGAACCGGCACCATCGGAAACACGCCGGTAGTAAACTGGAGCAAATGGAAACTGAACTATGGTGTCGGGCTCCGCTTCCAAATCCAGCCGGGCAAGAACTTCCGCCTTGACTTCGGTAAAGACCCCGACAATAAAGGCATCTCTTTCTACATGAACATGACCGAGGCGTTCTGACGGAGGCGTCCGATTAATCCAACATCTTGGGGTTGAAGATCAGATAACCGATGTTCACCCCCACGTTGAAGTTGCTCTTCGGATAGCTATACCCATTCGCATAGACACTGATGCAGGCGAATGGAAGGTGAAGTACTACGGCCGCCTCGCCCATGCACTGGAACGAACGCAGGAATTTCCCGTAATAAGGTACGTCTACTTGCGTCCCGTTATAAGTTTGTGTCTGTTTTTTGATTTCATACAAAGGAGCGAATCCGTACATATCCAGCCGGAAATGGACCAATCTCCCGAATTTAATAATCGGTGACAAGCCGAATGCCGCATACTGATTGGCCCGGAAAGCCTCATTAAAGACAATATTGCTATGAGGAGTCGGCGTAAAGGCCGGGGCTTGCAAAACCGATGAGGTATAATTGTTCATCAGATTCTTGCTCGACAAGACAAGCTCGCCCATATAGCCGAAGTTGAAATATTTGTTGATTTCGAAATACTGCTCCCAATGCCCTTTCATTTGCAGCCAGCTATGCGTTTCTTTCCCTGTAGACAATTCCGGATGGTCAGTCGATATATACCTTTCCGTTCCGGTTACGTATTGGGCATTCAGCAGACGCTTGGTTCCGGTTATCGGGTACACCTTGGCACCGAGAGAGTTTTCCTCAATATTCAAGGACCCGGAAAACAGATTGTACCGGCTATGCTCGAAGTTAGCGTTCGGGAATGATATATTGGAATTCAGAAAATAATAATCGTTCAACTGACCATAAGCCAGTCCGATTTCCGCCTTGGCACGATTCAGAAAAGGGAATCCCAATTTAACTTTAGTGTACAACTCCTTCTGCTGGATAAACGCAGGCACCATATCCTCATAAAACAAAGACTGACTCTCGGAATACCGCTTATACGAATACATCCCCTGCCAATTCAAGTAGGTCGGGATGCGCGTCTGGAGATACATCCGCCCGTTCAGCATCACCCCGCTAAACGAGTTGCCTACCTGAAATCCGGCATCCGCGTCCACGGCATAGCGTCCCAAATACCGGTAACCCACGCCCAAATACAACTGGTTGGCCTGATGAGACGAGATATTCCCTCCAAGGCCGATGTTCACCTCATCGGTTATCTTGACATCCAGGTACAAGTCGAATGTCTTATTCAGGCGGTTATAAATGGCATGAGGTATAATCTCCTTAATTTTCGAATAGGTCAATATCTTAAAATAAACCCGTTTAAACTCTTCCATCGAAAACTCATCGTTGATATCGCGATGCAATTGCGACTCGATATACTTCTTTTGCGCATCCGAAACACCGGTCACATAGATATTCTTGAATATCAACGGAGGCAGACTGGACTTGTATTCCCTCCTACGCCGGTTGACCTCCTCCAAAGGCACCTCGCGCGGCACCCGTTGCTTGATGGAGTCAATCATAGCCAGGGTACGCTTATACCCCACCTCCATAATCTCTTTCGCCTTAGGGAAATCCAGCAAAGAGACATCCGTAAAGACAAAACGCGCTATCATACCCTCCTCCTCCGGAATATCGTAATCCGTCTCCTGCATAATCATGGATTCCAACTGGTTATACGGGTTCTCGGAAGGTTTCTTATTATTGCCCGACACGACCGATCCGAAGATAAAATCCGGGTGAAAAGCCTCCTTCATCGGCTTCACGGGAAAATTATCATAAATACCGCCATCAAACAGAGGCACATTATTTTTCCAAATAGGCTTGAAGAAAAACGGGAAGGTCATCGAAGCCCGCACGGCTTCTCCCAAATCCCCGCTCTTGAACACAATTGCTTTCTTATTATAAATATCCGAACCTACACACCGGAAAGGGACAAACAAGTTATCGAAGTTCCATGCCGCCTGTGCCGTAGCTTGCGCATACAGGGCCATAAATGCCTGGTTCATCTGAATAGGATTAATCAGGCTCTGCGGCAGAAAGTTGGTCTTCACCTGCAAAGAATCAGAAAAGTCGATCGAGAAGTGCGCCATCTCCGGAGTCGGATCCGGATTCCGGAAATAATACATATAATCCTCTTCCACCGTTCCGGTCTGCCAATATCCGAACTCTTTGGAAAGAATCAGCTCCAGCATCTCGTCAGGGGTATATCCCATGGCATACAGACTCCCGATAATCGCGCCCATAGAGGTACCCGTCACATAATCAATCGGAATATTGTTCTCTTCCAACGCCTTGATAACCCCGATATGCGCGGCCCCCTTGGCACCGCCTCCGCTCAATACCAAGCCTACCTGTTGCGCGGCCCCATGGAACAACGCAATAAAAAGTAGATATATGCCGAGTAAAAAACGTTTCATGATATATAGCCATCCTAATTTTTGCCTCAAAAGTAAGGAATTATTTTCAAATAAGTAAACCGCCGATTCAATAAACACATAAATTAATTGTGCCTACCGTCATTCCGAAGCAAATCACGAACCTGATTGCTCCGCTTAGGGGTATATAATACAAAGGTAAATCAATA
>ERZ857521.1070-NODE-1070-length-35904-cov-4.144969_pt1 | contig 35904 bp, 31 predicted proteins | sample MGYA00519701_ERZ857521 | MGnify/ENA primary metagenome ERZ857521 (study PRJEB31778, sample SAMEA3449346) | human gut metagenome | biome: human gut; feature: human-associated habitat; material: faeces | place: United Kingdom | collected 2010/2012 ...
TCCAAGGCCGGTGTCAACGGCCTGACCAAGGCAGTCGCCAAGGAAGGCGGCAAGTACGGCATCTCCTGCAACGCTGTATGCCCGTCCTTCACTGTAACTCCCATGACCAAGGCTCTGTCTGACGACGCTGAAAAGAGCGCCAAGGTAATCGGCATGATCCCCCTGGGCCGTGCTGCTGACCCGAGCGAGCCTGCTCAGATGATCCTGTTCTTCGCTTCCGATGCTGCCAGCTTTGTAAACGGCGAGATCGGCGACTGCGACGGCGGTATCGTTCTGGACTAACACATAAGGGAGAGTTTTACGGTTATGAGCAAACTGAAAATGAAGCGTTTCCCCGGTGATACCATCGTTGTTCCGATGCTCATCGGCGTGGTGCTCAATTCCTTCGTACCGCAGGTGCTGCAGATCGGCGGCTTCTTCACCGGTATGGTTACCGGCACCAGCGCGCTGGTTGGTGTATTCCTGCTCTTCATGGGCGCTACCATTGATATTAAAAGTACCCCCAAGGCCATCAAGATCGGTGCTGTAATCATCGGCACCAAGGTTGCCATGTCGGTAATCCTGGGCCTGGGTGTGGCCTTCCTCTTCGGCGATAACTTCCTGGGTCTTTCCTCGCTGGCAATCATCAGTGCGGTATCGGTTGCCAACAACGCCCTCTATTCGGGCATTGTATCCCAGTATGACGACGATGCCGTCAAGGGCGCCGTTGCCATCACTTCGCTGAGTGTCGGCCCCACCGTCACCATGATCGCCCTGAGCTCTGCCGGTCTTGCCAGCATCTCCATCTGGTCGATCATCGGCTCCATCCTGCCCCTGATCCTCGGCATTATCCTGGGTAATGTTTCCCCGTGGTTCAAGCAGACCCTCTCTGCCGGTGTTACTCCGTCCATCATCGTGGTCGGCTTTGCACTGGGCTGCGGAATGTCCATCCAGCAGCTGTTCCAGGGCGGTCTGTCCGGTATCCTGCTGGGTCTGATCACCGTCTTTGTAGTAGGCGGTGTGACCATCCTCATGGATAAGATCACCGGAGGCAACGGCGTAGCTGGTGCGGCAATCTCCAGCACCGCCGCCAGCGGTGTATCCAACCCCGGCGCTCTGGCTGCTGTGGACCCCTCCTATGCAGCTGTGGCTCCTATCGCCACTGCGCAGGTAGCCGCTTCGGTTATTATCACTTCCTTCCTGACCCCCATGCTCGCCAACTTTGTGGCAAAGCGTTCGGGCAAGAAGTAAAAATCCCGGCAGAAGCAGTTCGGGATACCTCTCCCCGAACCCCTTGTGCTGACAGCATGAAAGCTCGCCTTAAAAAGGCGGGCTTTTTTGTTTGAATTTACGCACAATTTACGCTGTGCAGGTGACGAAGCAGGCCAAAAATGATATAATAACCACGGACTGGCTATGATCCATTTTATGGCCGGACGATGATACAATTCCGCTGAGGCTTTCCCGGCATCACAGCCGGAGAGCCGTCATGGCGCACAGACAGCTGCCAAAGTGTTTCCGGTGGGAAGCGATGGGTGTGCTGCATCGCGGCACCATGACCCCAGGGAATTGTTCCCGGGCGGCATCTGCCGTCGGAAAGGAGAAATTTCACTTTGCCATCTACATACGCACACTTTTGTCTGGGACGGGAAACCGCCCGGCTGCTTACGCCGGAGCCGCTGGAGGCCATTACACGCTATCCCCAGCTCTATTCCATCGGTCTGCACGGCCCGGATCTGTTCTTTTACTATAAGCCCCTCTCGAAAAATCCGGTGAGCCGACTGGGCCATGAATTCCATGACCGTCCGGGCCGGGATTTTTTTGAGCGGGCCGCCCGGGTGCTGCAGATGCATCCGGACAGCCTGGCGCACCGGGCCTATGTATACGGGTTCCTCTGCCATTTTGCGCTGGATACCCTCAGCCATGACTATGTGGCGGAAAAGGAGGCGGCAAGCGGCCTGAGCCATGCCCGGATCGAATCGGAGCTGGAGCGGGCGCTCATGCTCCGGGACGGGCTGGACCCGGCAAGTCACCGTCCCACCGGACATCTGGTGCCGTCGGAGGAGAATGCCGCTGTGATCGCTGATTTCTTCCCGGAAGTCACGCAGGAACAGGTGCTGGATTCCCTCCGGGGCATGGTCTTTTATCTGAATCTGCTGGTGGCGCCTTCGGCCCTGAAACGCTGGGTGATCTTCACCGCCCTGCGCCTGGCAGGTCAGTTTGAGAAGCTGGGCGGGCTGGTGGTCGGCCCTGACCCGGAACCCCGGTGTGAGGACAGCAATGCGGAACTGCTCCGGCGGTTCGATCGGGCAGCGGAGCTGGCAGCCCGGCTCATCGGGGACTTTGATCGGGTGGTGGAGAGCGGTCAGGCAGAGGACCCCATCTATGGGCGCACCTTTGATCCCAAGCCGGAACAGGAGGCAGCAAACGCATGAACAAACTGAAACTCACCCCGGCGGAGCGCAGCTGGGTTCTCTACGATGTGGGCAATTCCGCATTTACTCTGCTCATTGCCACCATCATTCCCATCTACTTCAACTTCCTGGCGGAGGAGGCCGGGCTCTCCAATGTGCAGTACCTGGCCTACTGGGGCTATGCGGCATCGGCTGCCACCCTGCTGGTGGCGGTGCTGGGGCCGGTGTTCGGTACCCTCGCCGATACCCAGGGCTACAAAAAGCCCATCTTCCTGCTGTTCCTGGGCGTGGGGCTGATTGGCTGCATCGCCCTGGGCTTTGCCGCCCACTGGCTCTGGTTCCTTCTGATCTTTGTGGTGGCCCGGGTGGGCTATTCCGGCAGCCTGATTTTCTACGATTCCATGCTCTCGGACATCACCGATGCCGACCGCATGGATCATGTGTCCTCCCAGGGCTATGCCTGGGGCTATATCGGCAGCTGCATTCCCTTTGCCGGATGCCTGGCCCTGGTGCTGGGGGCCGGTGCGCTGGGGCTTTCCATGGTCACTGCCATGGGGCTCTCCTTCGGCATCACGGCCCTGTGGTGGCTGGGCTTCACCCTGCCGCTGCTCCGCCGGTATGAGCAGAAACACTTCGTCGAGCGTCAACCCCATGCCATCCGGGAGAGCTTTGCCCGGCTGGGCCGGACTCTTGCCAGCGTGCGACAGGAGAAGAAAATCTTCCTCTTCCTGCTGGCCTTCTTCTTCTATATCGACGGTGTCTACACCATCATCGACATGGCTACCGCCTACGGCGAAGCCCTGGGACTGGACAGCACCGGCCTGCTGCTGGCGCTGCTGCTCACCCAGGTGGTGGCGTTCCCCTTCGCCATCCTGTTCGGACGGCTGGCCCGGAAGTTCTCGGGCGATCAGCTGATCCCCCTGTGTATCCTGGCCTACTTTGGCATTGCCGTCTTTGCCATGTTCCTGCGCACCCAGGCACAGTTCTGGATGCTGGCGGTGCTGGTGGGCATGTTCCAGGGCGGCATCCAGGCGCTGTCCCGGTCCTACTTTGCTCGGATCATTCCCTCCAGCCAGTCGGGTGAATACTTCGGCCTGCTGGACATCTGCGGCAAGGGTGCCTCCTTTATGGGCACCACAGTGGTGAGCGTTGTCTCCCAGATCACCGGCAATATCAGTTTGGGCGTGGGCATGATCGCCCTGCTCTTCCTGGTGGGGCTGATCCTCTTCCGCCAGGCGTCCAGGATTCCATCCTGACCGGGCCTTTCCGGAACGCAAAAAAATCCCCGTGCGTACTGCATGGGGATTTTTATTATGCCTTAGTTCCGGGGCAGCCCAGGGAGATACTGCGGCTATTGACAAATGATGTTTCCGGGCATATACTTAACAAAGTTAACTATATACAGGAGGCATCCACATGGAATGGACTGACATGATGCATTATCAGCAGCAGATGCAAAAGATCATGCGCTCGCTGCTGCCCATGCACAAAACCGCATTGACCGTCAGTGAATGTGAACTTTTGGCTCATCTCTACCTGCGGCCTGACGAAAACACGCCGGTTCTGCTGGGAAAAAACAGCGGCATGAAGAAAGAGGCGGTGAGCCGCTGCCTGAAATCGTTATACGAGAAAAACTGCATCCGCAAGCAGAGACAGGCAAAAGACGAGCGGAGTTACCAGCTGTTCATCACAGAAACCGGCCTGGAGGAATTGAGGAAGGGATACGAAAGCATTCTGCAGCCCTTCTACGACCTGTGGAGGAGTTCCGGCGAGGATTTTGAGGCGTTTATGTATTATGCGGATAAACTGGCAGCACATATTGAGAAAGGAAAACAGAATACCGATGATGAAATTTTATAATGCACTGCAGATGGACCCCTCCATACTCAAGCGGAAAATCGCCGCTTCTGATACAAGACAGGAAAAAGCGTACTACTGGACTGCCATTGCAGTGCGCTCGGTGCTGATTGTCGCCTTTGCCATTGTATTCATCAGCCTGCTGTCCGGGGTGTTCGGCGCCGACAACACCCCATTGGCAGTGGCTTTGTTCTGTATGATGCTGGGCATCCGCTTTGTCAACTTCGATTACTGTATCGGGGATTCGCTCATCACCCTGGCAGCGGTGCTGGCGATCCTGGTGTTTGTACCCAGTATCGCGGCCGTGGTCCCGCCGGTCTTTTTGATTCCGCTGCACTTTGCCGCTTTTCTTGCGGTGCTCTTTATGACAACCCAGCGCCCGGAAATGGGCAATGGCGGTTTATACAGCTTTGCCTACATCTATCTGACAGGAAATCCCGTCTTTGGGGAGGCTCTGGTCAGACGCGCGCTTTTGGCGCTGGCAGGCTATCTGATCTGTGGGGCGATCCTGGCTGCCAAGCATCGGGATCAGCACAGAACAACCCGTTTCCACCATGTGGTGCAGAGATCTGATCTGTCCGCTCCCACCTTCCTGTGGCAGCTGCGTATGGCGCTGGGCGTGAGCCTGGCTCTGACTGTCGGGCAGGCCTTTGGCGTGGAACGGTTTATGTGGATGGGATTTGCCTGTGCGTCGCTGCTGTCCGAATATCCGTACAGCAGCAATACCATGCCCCGCTTCCGGCAGAGGATTGTCGGTGTGATCGCAGGCTCCTGCGCGTTTTTCATCTTCTATCTTGTGACGCCGGAAGCCCTGCATCCGCTCATGGGGCCATTGGGAGGACTGTGCCTGGGATTTTGCACCGACTACCGGTATAAGACAGCCATGAACTGTTTCGGTGCCCTGATGCTGGGAACCGGAATCTATGGACTCACAGGCGCGGTCATTCTGCGCGTTGCGGATACTTTGCTGGGAGTGGTATTGGGCCTGGCATTTGCGATGATTTTTCACCAGCTGGTGGCAGCCCGGTTCCTGCCGGCGGCAGAAGCCGAGTGACAAACAAACGGGAGAATATAAAAACCCCCGCACCTTCCCATTCGGGCAGTGTGCGGGGGTTTGTTGTCTGAACAGCGAACCGTTGCCGGTCAGGTCATACTGTATCTATGGAATCCGGATCTTCATCGGATCAGATCCCGTGAAAAGCGGCTGAATCCTTAGTCCCGGGGGAACTTGATGGCAGCCTGTGCCGCAGCCAGACGGGCAATCGGCACACGGTAGGGCGAGCAGGATACATAGTTGAGTCCAACCTTGTGGCAGAACTCTACCGAAGCGGGATCACCGCCATGCTCACCGCAGATACCCAGCTTGAGGTTCGGCTTCACCGAGCGGCCCAGTTCAGTGGCACGCTCAATGAGCTGGCCTACGCCCCGGAGATCCAGGGTAGCAAAGGGATCGAAGTCAAAGATCTTCTTGTCATAGTAGCTGCCCAGGTAGGAAGCAGCATCGTCGCGGCTCAGACCGAAGGTCATCTGGGTCAGGTCGTTGGTACCGAAGGAGTAGAAGTCAGCCTCGGTGGCGATCTCATCAGCCAGCAGAGCAGCACGGGGAGTTTCCACCATGGTGCCGATCATGTACTTCAGGTCGCTGTCGTGAGCCTTGAGAACAGCCTCGGCAGCAGCCACGATAATGCCCTTGATATACTTGAGCTCCTTGAGGTCGGTGATGAGCGGAACCATGATCTCGGGTACGAACCGCCAGTCCTTATGAGCCTCGGTTACAGTGATGGCAGCCTCGATAATGGCCTCGGTCTGCATCTTGGCGATCTCCGGATAGGAAACAGCCAGACGGCAGCCACGGTGACCCATCATCGGGTTGACCTCATGCAGCTCTACAATGGCCTTTTCCAGAGCAGCGGGAGTGGTCTCCAGCTCCGCAGCCAGAGCTTCCAGGTTCTCACCCTCCTTGGGCAGGAACTCATGCAGCGGCGGGTCGATCAGACGGATGGTCACAGGCTGGCCCTGCATGGCCTCGAATACCTTGATGAAGTCCTCACGCTGCATCACATGCATCTTATCCACAGCCTTCTGGCGCTGGGTCTGGGTCTTGGCGAGGATCATTTCCCGGACAGCCTTGATCTTCTGCTCATCGAAGAACATGTGCTCGGTACGCACCAGACCGATGCCCTCCGCGCCGAACTTGTAAGCCTGAGCGGCATCGGCAGGGGTTTCAGCATTGGCACGGACCTGCAGCTTGCGGAACTTGTCGGCCCAGCCCATCAGACGGCTGTAATCGCCGCTGAGACCAGCGCCCACAGTGGAGATCTTGCCCAGGTAAACACGACCGGTGGAGCCATCCAGGGAGATGTAATCGCCCTCGTTGACGATGAGGCCGTCCACCTCGAAGCAGTGCTCGCCTTCGCGGATGGTGATGTCACCGCAGGAGGAGATGCAGCAGATACCCATGCCGCGGGCTACAACAGCCGCATGGCTGGTCATACCGCCGCGGACGGTGAGGATACCTTCGGAGATGTGCATGCCTTCGATGTCCTCAGGAGAGGTTTCCAGGCGCACCAGGATTACCTTCTTGCCTTCCGCTACCCATTCCTTGGCAGTTTCGGCGTCAAAGACTACCTGACCGCAGGCAGCACCGGGAGAAGCCGGCAGAGCAGTAGCCAGGATCTTGGCACGCTTGAGCTCGGCGGGATTGAACTGATCGTGGAGGAAGGCATCCAGCTGAGAGGGGTCAACCAGCAGGACAGCCTGTTCCTCAGTAATAAGGCCTTCGTCTACCAGATCGCAGGCGATCTTCATAGCGGCCTGGGCAGTACGCTTACCATTGCGGGTCTGGAGCATGAACAGCTTGCCGCGCTCAATGGTGAACTCCATATCCTGCATATCCTTGTAGTGCCGCTCCAGACGGGTGGCAATCTCCAGGAACTGATCGTAAACCTCAGGCATGAGCTGCTTGAGCTCATCAATGCTCTGGGGAGTACGGATACCGGCTACAACATCTTCGCCCTGGGCGTTGACCAGGAACTCACCGAAGAGCTTCTTCTCGCCGGTGGCGGGGTTACGGGTGAAGGCAACACCGGTACCGCAGTCATTGCCCATATTGCCGAATACCATCATCTGCACGGTAACAGCAGTACCCCAGGACGAGGGAATGCCGTTCTGACGGCGGTAGTAGATGGCACGGGGGTTATCCCAGGAGCGGAATACCGCCTTGACGCTCTCCATGAGCTGTACCTTGGGATCGGTGGGGAAGTCACGGCCGATGTGGCCCTTGTAGAGCGCCTTGAACTGCTCTACCAGCTGCTTCATATCATCAGCGTCCAGCTCGGTATCCTGCTTGACGCCCTTCTTCTGCTTCATCAGGTCGATGGCACGCTCGAAGTATTCCTTGGGAACTTCTGCCACGACATCGGCAAACATCTGAATAAATCTGCGGTATGTATCATAGGCAAACCGGGGGTTCTGGGTGAGCTTGGCAATGCCTTCCACCACTTCATCGTTGAGGCCCAGGTTGAGGATAGTGTCCATCATGCCGGGCATCGAGGCTCTGGCGCCGGAACGGACCGAAACCAGAAGCGGATTTTCCTTATCGCCGAGTTTCTTGCCCGCGAGTGCTTCCAGCTTGGAAACAAATTCGAAGATCTCCGCTTCGATCTCGGGGGCGATGGTCTTGCCGTCTTCATAATACCGGGTGCAGGCTTCGGTGGTCACGGTGAAGCCGTGGGGAACGGGCATGCCCAGGCTGGTCATTTCCGCCAGATTGGCGCCCTTGCCGCCGAGCAGTTCCCGCATCGAGCCATTGCCCTCTGAAAACAGATAAACATACTTCTTACTCACGATGTTTGACCTCTCCTTCATGAAATACCGAATACCACCGGAAAAAGTGGTATCCTTCTTTTGTTCGGGTTGTGTGCGCATGCTGTCGGATTCCGGCAGCATGCTTTGTCAAATGTTCAATCAACTATATTATACCAGTTGGATTTTCGTTTTACTATATGAATTCACTAAATGACTGTTTATTCTAATCATTTACCAAGGATTTTGACAAATTTGTCACCTGTTTGGCGCTTTTATACAAGGCTTCCATCAGAGATTTGCGATTTTGCAGGAAAAAATGCATTTATACCGCTCCTGCTCCTGCATCCGGCTGGGAAAATCCATGTAAAATCGGCGTAAAGAGCCAGTTTTGCATATAAGCAAGTGCTTAGAAACAAGCTGTCAGAAACAGGCATTGACTTTACCGATGCAAAGCGGTATGATAGGTCTGAGATTCCACAAAAAACAGACCGCAGGAGGAGAGAAAACCATGACCATAGCAGAACTGGCTGCCAAGTATGAGCAGTATGTGATTGATATGCGCCGGGAGTTCCATGAGAACCCGGAGCTTTCGCACCATGAGGAACGCACTGTCCGCCGCATCCGGGAGGAGCTGGACAAACTGGGCATTCCCAACATCACCGTGGGCCACAACAATGTGATCGGCACCCTGGAGGGCGGCAAGCCCGGCAAGAAGATTGCCATCCGTGCGGACATCGATGCCCTGCCGGTGGCAGAGGCCAACGAGGTTCCCTACAAGAGCAAGGTGGAGGGCGTCATGCACGCCTGCGGACACGATGGTCATGCTGCCATGCTGCTGGGTACTGCTCATGTGCTCAGTGAGATCCGGGATCAGCTCTGCGGCACTGTCTACCTCTGCTTCCAGGTGGCGGAGGAGATCGGCGCGGGCGCGGATGAGATCGTTGCCTACCTCAAGAGCATCGGCGGCGTGGATCAGGCCATCGGCACCCATCTGGCGGGCGGCGATCCCGCAGGCGTCATCAACCTGCCCGACGGCCCCATGATGGCAGGCGCCCTGGGCTTTGAGATCACCGTCAAGGGCGTGGGCGGTCACGGCTCCCGTCCCGACCGTGCTGTGGACCCGGTCAAGCCCGCCTGTGACATTGTGCTGAAGATCGCCATGATCCCGGCCCAGTACCATAACCCCTTCGATACCTGCGTGGTCAGCCCCTGCCAGATCACAGCCGGCAACAAGAACAACATCATTCCCGAAACCGCCTTCATCGCCGGCAATATCCGCTTCTTCAAGTATGGCGACGGCGATAAGATCTTTGCCAAGATCAAGGAAGTGGCGGAGAATACCGCCCGTGCCTATGGCACCGAAGCAGTGGTCACCTCTCAGGTGATGTCCCCGCTGCCGGTTATCAACGATCCGGCCTGTGCCGCACGGGGCCGGGAGATCGCCCAGCAGGTGGGCCTGACCCTGGCAGAGCCCCGGGACCCCACAGCCGGTTCGGACAACTTCGCCGAGTTCCTGGCTGCCTTCCCGGGCTTCTACTGTGATACCGGTGCCTTCTGCACCCGTCCGGGCGCCTCGGGCAACCACCACAACCCCAACTTTGACCTGGACGAAACTGCCTTCAAGAAGGTAGTGGAGTTCTTTGCCGCCTATACCGCCGATTTCCTCAAATAAGACGGCACTGAGATGAAAAAAGCTCCGGAGCAGACCGCTCCGGAGCTTTTTTATTTGGGGGTTACTGCAGGCCGCAGAGGTTCGACAGGGTAGCCGGCATCGAGAACCGGCAGCCCCGCTCGTCCATGGTGACTGCAATGCGTTCCAGCAGGGCGAGCACCTCACTGCCCGGCCCCTTGACGATGGTGGACATACTGCCGATCTCATATTCCAGCCCCGACTGCCGGATGATCTCCAGGGCCTCCTCGATCTCATCCAGGAAAGTTTCGCTGCCCAGGGGGCAGAAGGTCAGCTGGCAGGAGAGCCAGTGTTCTTCGGGATTCTTACCGCACATCATAATCGCTTTACTTCCTCTCACTTGAATTGGGTGTCTGTTTTCTCTCATCTTATCACACATTGCCAGCCGGGGAAAGAGGGTTTCGGGCAGGAGCATTGCAGAATCTCCCGGCGGCATGATACAATAGCCGTGGACAGCGGTTGTGCCTTTGGGGGCGGGATTTCGCTCTCATGGGCCGGTTATGCCGACTTTGGAAACAGGAGGAAGCACCATGACATTTGACAGACAGGGACCCCAGAACACCGAAGCCACCCTGAAGCTGGCGATGGAAGCCGCCCGGGAGGAGGGAATCCACAAGATCGTAGTGGCGTCCTACTCCGGGGAAACCGCCCTGAAGCTGGCAAAGCTGGAGCATGAGGGCATCCGGCTGATCTGTGTGGCACGGACCCGGGGTAAGACCGGACGCCCGGACGGCAATCTTTCCGGGGCCATGCGGCGGGAGCTGGAAGCCCGGGGCGTGACGATCTGTACAGCCGCCCATGCCCTGAGCGGCGCCGAGCGGGGACTTTCGTCCAAACTGGGCGGGTTTGGCCCGGTGGAGGTGGCTGCCCATGCGCTGCGCATTCTCGGACAGGGCATGAAGGTATGTGTGGAGATCTCGATGATGGCAGCCGATGCCGGTCTGGTGGAGCTGCATGAGCCCATCGTCGCCATCGGAGGCACCGGCTATGGCTCGGATACCGCAGTGGTGATCCGTCCGGCGCCCTCGGCGGAATTTCTGGACAGCAAGGTGGACCGGATCATCTGCATACCCCGGAAGAACTGATTTTTTGGCTTTGGGCCGTTGCAGAACCGGCGGGAGCATGATACAATAAAAACAGTGTTAAACAAAACTAACCCAAGACAGGAGGAAGCAGCAATGACATTTGAGAAACAGGGCCCTCATAACACAGAGGCCGCACTGAAGCTGGCAATCGAAGCCGCCCGGGAAGAGGGCATTCACAAGATCGTTGTGGCATCGTCCACCGGCGCCACCGCCAAAAAGCTGGCGGAACAGGAGCATGAGGGCATCCAGATCATTGATGTGGGCTATGCCCGGGGTGTATTCGGCAAGCATGAGCCGCAGATGTCCGACGAGATGCGTCAGGACCTGGAGGCCATGGGTGTGACCGTCTATGTGGCATCCCATGCGCTGAGCGGCGCGGAACGGGGACTTTCCTCCAAGCTGGGCGGGTTTGGCCCGGTGGAGGTGGCTGCCCATGCGCTGCGCATCATCGGACGCGGCGTAAAGGTGTGCGTGGAAATCTCCATGATGGCAGCCGATGCCGGTCTGGTGGAGCTGCATGAGCCCATCGTTGCCGTTGCCGGTACCGGTCATGGCGCCGACACCGCTGTGGTGATCCGTCCGGCGCCCACCGCCGAGTTCCTGGACAGCAAGGTGGACCGTATTATCTGCATGCCCCGTCAGGGCTGATGCTGCAGAGGGGCTTTCCTATGGGGAAGGCCCCTTTGTGATTTGGGAGGATATTGATATGCGTACAGTCTGCAAACCGGGCCATCCGGTGCCTTACAGCCTGCATGATATGCGGGTGAGCGACATTACACTTTCAGACGGACAGCTGACCCTTCAGTTTGAAACGGGACTGATCCGCATTGCCGAACCCTGTGTGCAGGTGGACGGACGGGTCGTACTCACCGGGGTGGAATCCTGCGAAGTGTGGCGGCTCAGTCCCAATGGGGAATATGGGAGCTTTTCCGGGAAAAAACAGACCTGGGAGAAGTTTTCCCGGAAGCACCCGGAGTTCTCCTTTGAGGTCACAGACGAGCTCTATGGATTCAACCAGGTGCGGTACGAAGGATACCTCTCCCTGCCGGACCGGGAAAAACTGACTGAATTCTGCATGGCAGTCTACTACACCGGCGATCTCATCTATGAAACGGAGGAATGAAGGTGTTCACCATTCGCAATGAACGCCCCGGGGACTGGGAGGCAGTGGAAACCCTGACCCGACGGGCATTTTATAACCAGTATATCCCTGGCTGCATGGAGCATTATCTGGTGCATATCATGCGGGGACATGAGGACTTTATTCCCGAGCTGGACTTTGTAGCCGAGCTGGATGGGGAGATCATCGGCAATATTATGTATACCCGTGCCTGGCTCACCGACGCCGCCGGGAATGAGAAACCGGTGCTCACCTTCGGGCCGGTGTGCGTGGCGCCGGAGCATCAGCGCCAGGGCTATGGCAAGGCGCTGATGGAGCACTCCTTTGAGGCAGCCCGGGCGCTGGGCTATGACACTGTGGTGATCTTCGGCAGTCCGGCAAACTATGTGGCCCGTGGATTTGTCTGCTGCAAAAAGCACCGGGTGAGCGTGGAGGGCGGCAAATACCCCTCTGCCATGCTGGTGAAGGAGCTGGTGCCCGGGGTACTGGAGGGCCGGGACTGGACCTACCGGGACAGTCCGGTGATGGCGGTTTCCGAGGAGGACGCTCTGGCCTATGACAGCACCCTGCCGCCGATGGAGAAGCATTGGCAGCCCAGCCAGGAGGAATTCTATATCATGAGCCACTCCTTTGTGGACTGACCCGGACACACAGCCGTTTTCCCCTGGGGAAGCGGCTGTTTTTTTGCCGAAAGCCTTTTCCGGGGCGGGCAAATCTGATAGAATAGCCTCAGAAACCCTGTTCAGAACGGGAAAAAAGGAGGTTTTTTCCATGCATATCCTGCTGACTGCCATGCCGGAATCCCCGGATACCTTCTGGGAACAGTTCACCGGGCATTTCCAGGCCGCTCTGGAGAACTCGGGCGTGTTCCTGGCGGATGCTCTGTGGGCGCTGATCAAGGTGGCGGCGATCTTCCTGGCGGCACGGTTCACACTGGCGGTGGTGTCCCGGATGACCCGCCATGTGATGAATTCCGCCCGGTACCACCGCACTGAGTCGGGCGGAAAACGCACCGATACCGTCATGACCCTCACCCGTTCCTTTTCCCGGTATCTGATCTATGCCGTGGCGCTGGTGATGGCACTGGTGGAGCTGGGGGTCGGGGATCTGGTCAATAACCTCATTGTCACCGCCGGAATCGGAAGCGTTGCCATCGGTTTCGGCGCTCAGAGTTTGGTAAAAGATATGGTCACCGGCTTTTTCCTCATGTTCGAGAACCAGTTCTCGGTGGGGGATTACATCAAGGTGGACGGACAGGAGGGCTATGTGGAGGCCACCGCCATGCGGGTGACCTACCTGCGCACCTTCAAGGGGGAACAGATCATCATTCCCAACGGCAATATCTCCCAGGTGATCAACTACACCCGGGGCGGTTATACGGCAGTGGTGTCGGTGAAGGTGCCCTTTACCATGGATGCAGATACTGTGCTGGAGGCAGTGCGTCTGGCGGCAGAGCGTGCCTGTGCGGGTAACCCCGATGTGATCGAGCCGCCCAAGCTCCGGGGTGTCACCGCCTTTGACCAGTACGGCTTTGAGGTCACAGCGGCAGCCAAGGTGAAAGCCCTCACCCAGTGGGGGTGCGAATGGGCCATCCGCCGGGAGATTCTCCGGGAATTTGCCGAGCGGGGACTGGAGATCGCCTCCATCTCGGGAGGAGCGGCCCCCGGACAGGCGGAAGTCCGGGAGAGCGAAGCCGCCGCCGCAGATCCGCCCACGGAAGCATAGATACAGAATAAAACAGCAGGAGCACCGCTCAGACCAGAGGGTGTTCCTGCTGTTTTTTGTATGGTTCAAGGGCTGGTTATTCGCTGTCCTGAGCGGTCCGGATGGCCTCCCAGATGGGATCGGTATCATCGGTGAAGATGAGCATATCGTCCTGGATGGTGAAGAACTCCCCATTGGTACTGGTGCGTCCGAGATTGTCGGTGGCAATGAACACCACCCCGATCCAGCTGTCCGCCTCCATGGTCACCTCGATCTCCGGCAGCTGGAAGCTGTAAGCGGTCGCCCCTCCCTCCGGCAGGGGCAGATCCTCCGCAGCCGGCACCGGCAGACAGTCCGCCAGCTTTTTGCCGTCCTGCCAGAGTTCCGCCCGCACGGCGGCGGCATGGACCTCCTGGGTCATCACATCCGCCAGCTCCGGCTGATTCGGCACGGTGCAGGTGATGCTGCCCCGGTTGCGCAAGGTGCAGGGCGTGCCGGCAATGCAGTCCTGGAAGATCAGGCCGGAATCCAGCGACAGCGGCGGGCAGGTGATGGAGCTGTACAGAGGCGGGAACCAGTCCACCAGCTGGGAGGTTTCGGTACCGTCGGGGGCACGCAGGGTCAGATAGATCTCCGCACTCTGGCTCAGCGGCACAGTGAGTTCCGCTGTGATGCGGGTGCCGTCATAGCTGGCGGGGATCTCGGTGCGCTCTCCCTGTCCGTCCAGGGCATAGAACAGGGCCGAGTAGTCCTGGCGGTACTCCTTGGGCTGGGCCGAGAGGGCGAAGGTGGCGGTTCCTTCTGCCAGGTCCACTGTGGTGATCTGAGCGGACTGGCTCAGGGTCAGGCTGGCCTGCTTCTCCAGCAGCTGACGGATGCTCGAGGGCAGGTCCTGCAGCTGGCTTACGCTGCTCCGCAGTGCCCCCAGGGAGGACTGCAGGCTCCAGTAGTTCTGTTCCAGGTTGGAGAGCCGCTGGGAAGTCTGCCAGAGCCCCAGGGCCAGACCAATGATGAGGGCGAGGCTCACCCAGCGGGGCCAGCGTCGGGGCTTGGGCTGCTGCCGGAGATACTCCCCGGCGATGCGCTCTGCCAGCTGCTGCACTTCCACCGGCTCGGGAGCCGGGGCGGATTCCGCTTCCGGGGCAGCGGGCTCCTCAATGCCCAGCAGCTGCCCCACCGGCATCCGGAAGAGCCGGCTCAGGGCGATGAGCTTTTCCAGCTCGGGCAGGGCGGCGTCACTCTCCCATTTGGAGATGGACTGCCGGGTCACGCCAATTTTTTCTCCCAGCTGCTCCTGGGATAATCCCAGCTTCCGGCGTTCGGCGGCAATGGCCTGTCCGATGGTCATGGTGGTGTCCCCCCTTGTGTGTTTGTTGCCATCAGTATAGCCCAGATCTGCCGGATCTGTCCACCAGCCATGGCGTTGCAGACTGTCAACTGCCGGTTGCATCCGGGTGTGGCGCACTTATTCGTCCGGATCGTCCTCGTCCCAGAGCCAGGACAGATCCTCCGGGTCAGCCCAGTCGTGCAGTTCCAGCCAGAGCCAGCTCTCCCGGGGCAGCGGGAAGGAAAACTCCACCGGTTCCCGGGGGTCAGTACCGGCAGGATGGGTATCTTTCCAGGCGGGCGGCAGCGCAAAACAGAAAAATTCCATGGCGGCATACTCCTTTCTGGGCTATCCTATGTCAGCGGACAGATGGAGGTGATTGCCGGACAAGTCCGTCATTCTGCAAGATTGAGGCGCCGATTATTCAGATCTGCATGGTGAAATCTGACAAAGAAAAAAGAATTTTTCGCCAAAGGGTTGACAATTCATTTTCGCGTGGTAAACTGAAACACAACAACCAGCCGCAAGGCTCGGCCCCGAAAAGAGAATATGTAACATGCAGAGATAGGGACAGGAAGGTTCCATCAGCTTTTTCCCAGAGAGCGCGCCCGTTTGGTGAGAGGGCGGCAGAAGCGGAGCCTTACAATCACCCTGGAGCAGTCGGCTGAACACCCCGTGCAAGTAAGCCGGACCGGAGCCTCCCCGTTATCATGGAGGGCGCATTGTTGGATGCGGCAGAGCGGCTGAAAGGAATCTTCCTTTCGGCAATAAGAGTGGTACCACGGAGCAGCACGCTTCGTCTCTTTGGAGTAATCCAAATGAGATGACGCGTGCTTTTTTATTTCCTTTTTTGCGGATTACATACCGTCTCTTTCACACAAAAAACTCAGGAGGGAATCAACATGAAAACCAAACGATTTGCAGCACTGGCCCTGGCACTGACCATGGCAATGGGAACCTTTACCGGATGCTCCGGCAATAACAGTTCGTCCACAGCCGATACCGGCGATACCATCCGCATCGGCGCCATTGCCCCGCTCACCGGCGGCGCATCGGACTACGGCATCACCGCTACCAATGGCCTGAAGCTGGCTGTGGAAGAGGTCAATGCCAATGGCGGCGTTCTGGGCCGTCAGGTGGTAGTGGACTATCAGGACGATGAAAACGACACCACCAAGGCTGTAAACGCCTACAACAAACTAAAGGGCGATGGCATGGTAGCTCTGTGGGGCGCTGTCACCAGTAAGCCGGCGATCAGCGTATCCTCCAAGGCCGCCAAGGATAACCTGCCCATGATGACCCCCACCGGCACAGCCACAGCCATCACCGAGGCGGGCAGCAATGTATTCCGTACCTGCTTCCTGGATGCCACCCAGGCCAAGGCCATGGCAGATTATGCCGCAAATGAGCTGTCTGCCCAGAAGGTAGCCGTGCTCTACGACATCACCGATGACTACTCCCTGGGCGTAGCGGAATCCTTCAAGGCAGAGGCAGAAGCCAACGGCCTGGAGGTCGTAGCCTTCGAGAGCTTCCAGAGCACCGATACCGACTTCAAGAGCCAGCTTTCCAAGATTGCCGCGGCTGATCCGGATGCCCTGTATGTGCCCTCTTACTACAACACCAACGCCCTGATCGCAATCCAGGCCAAGGAAGTGGGACTGGATGCCCAGCTTCTGGGTGCAGATGGCTGGGACGGCGTGCTCAGTGCTCTGGATGAGAACAACAAGAGCGCAGTGGAAGGCGTAGTCTTTACCAATCACTTCACCGCGACCGATCCCGATGCCAAGGTACAGGATTTCGTAACCCGGTACAGAGAGGCTTATGGCAGCGATCCTTCGTCCTTTGCGGCACTGGGCTATGATGCCGGTATGATGCTGTTCCAGGCCATCGAGGCTGCCGGCACCACCGATTCTGCCGCTGTAAACGAGGCTCTTGCCAATCTGCAGTATGAAGGCGTAACCGGTGCCATCCACTATGAGGGCAGCGGTGACCCTGTGAAGGATGTCAAGTTTGTTACAGTCAAGGATGGCGCCTATGCTCTGGTAGAGAATGGTGCCGAGGAAGCTCCCGCTGAGGAGCCGGCCAGCGAAGAGGCTTCGGAGGAAGCTGCTGCCTGACTTTCCGGGAACTGATTCAGGAAACAGAAGGACACTGCGGGGACGGGAGAACAGCTTCCGTCCCCGGGTGTTTTCGATAAAGGGGAACAAGAATGGACTTTGCACAGCAACTGGTCAACGGCGTACAGATCGGCAGCGTGTATGCGCTGGTAGCCATCGGATATACGATGGTGTACGGCATTGCCAAAATGATCAACTTTGCCCATGGGGATATCATTATGGTGGGTTCCTATGTGGCGCTGCTCTTCTTCCAGTCCAGCGGTCTGCCGGTCTGGGGAGTCATTGCCGCCACCGCCGCAGTCAGCGCGGTGCTGGGCGTGACCATCGAGCGTCTGGCCTATAAGCCGCTCCGGGGCGGTTCGAGAATGTCGGCGCTCATTACCACCATCGGCGTCAGCCTCATGCTCCAGAATGGCTTCCTGCTCATCTTCGGCTCCAGCCCCAAGCCCTTCCCCAACCACTTCACCGGTGAGGGCTTCACTCTGGGCGGCGTCACCGTGAGCCGGCTCACTGCCATCACCCTGGTGGTAACCGTGGTGCTCATGGTACTGCTCACCCTCTTTGTGAACCGTACCCGGGTGGGCAAGGCCATGCGTGCTGTATCCGAGGATCAGGGTGCTGCCCAGCTCATGGGCATCAACATTGATACCTCCATCTCCATCACCTTTGCCATCGGTTCCGCCCTGGCTGCGGTGGCGGCGGTGCTGTACAGCTCCACCTATCCGCTCATCAACCCCTATATGGGTTCGATGCTCGGCCTGCGGGCCTTTATCGCGGCGGTCATCGGCGGCATCGGAGTCATTCCCGGCGCCATGATCGGCGGCTTCATTATCGGCATTGCCGAAGCGCTCATCAAGCGCTATATCTCGTCTGCTATGGCAGACGCCATCGTATTCGCCCTGCTCATCATCGTGCTGCTGGTCAAGCCTTCGGGTCTGCTGGGACGCAATGAGCGGGAAAAGGTCTGAGGAGGTGCAAGGCATGGATAAGGCAAAATGGACTTCCCTGTGCCGCCGGAGAAACTTCCTGGCACTGGTACTGGGCTTTGGTCTCCTCTATGGCCTGATGTCCTCGGGCTTCATTTCGATGCAGTACCAGGGCATCATCATCACCATCGGCATCTATGTGCTGCTGGCTGCCTCCCTCAACCTCACCACCGGCGTACTGGGCGAACTGGTGCTGGGTCATGCGGGCTTCATGTCCATCGGCGCCTATACCGCGGCGCTCTTCACCCTGCACATGGACCTGCCTGCTCTGGTGGAATTCCCGCTGGCTCTGCTCCTCGGCGGGGCACTGGCTGCGGTGTTCGGCGTGCTCATCGGCATTCCGGCCCTGCGGCTGCGGGGCGACTACCTCGCCATCGTCACCCTGGGATTCGGTGAGATCATCCGCGTGGTGATCCAGAATCTCTCCTTCACCGGCGGCGGACGGGGTCTCTACGGCATCGATGAATACACCACCTTCCCGTGGGTATTCTGGATCGCCGCCCTGAGCGTGGCGGTGATGTATGCCATGATCGGCACCCGGCAGGGCCGCGCGATCCTCTCCCTGCGGGAGAATGAGATCGCTGCTGAGGCAGTGGGTGTGCCCGGTACCCGGTACAAGGTACTGGCCTTCACCATCTCCTCCTTCTTTGCCGGGGTAGCGGGCGGACTCTATGCACATTATATTACGGTGCTGGACCCTGCCACCTTTGATTTCAATATGTCCATCGAGATCCTTGTCATGGTGGTACTGGGCGGCATGGGCAGCTTTACCGGTTCGGTGCTGGCAGCGGTGGTGCTCACCCTGCTGCCCGAACTGCTCCGGGACCTGGCAGACTACCGGATGCTCATCTATTCGGTGGTGCTGGTCCTGATGATGATCCTGCGTCCCCAGGGACTGCTGGGCAAGCGGGAATTCTCGCTCTCCCGGCTTTGGGAGCGTCTGACCACCATGCTGAAAAAGCCGGTTCCCGCCGGCGGAAAGGGGGAGGAATAAATGGCAGAACCACTGCTGAGAGCAGAACATCTGGGCATCAGTTTCCGGGGCCTGCGGGCACTGGACGATGTGAATTTTTCCATTCCCCAGGGGGCAGTCATGGGGCTGATCGGTCCCAATGGCGCCGGCAAGACCACCCTCTTCAACCTGCTCACCGGCGTCTATACCCCCACCGACGGCACTGTCACGCTGGACGGCGAAGTCATCAGCGGCAAGGGAATGCGCTATACGGTGCGCCATGGCATCAGCCGTACCTTCCAGAATATCCGTCTGTTCAAGGATATGACAGTGCTGGACAATGTCAAGGCAGCCATGCATGACGGCATGCACTACAACCTTCTGGAGTCGGTGCTCAAGACCCGGCGGTTCTGGCTGGAGGAGGAAAATGCCGACAGCCGGGCGCTGGAACTGCTCGCTGTCTTTGATCTGGATAAGAAGGCGGACATGCGGGCGGGCAACCTGCCCTACGGACAGCAGCGCAAGCTGGAGATTGCCCGGGCACTGGCGACCAACCCCAAGCTCCTCTGCCTGGACGAACCGGCAGCGGGCATGAACAATACCGAAACCCGGGAACTTATGGAGACCATTGCCTTTATCCGGCAGAAGTTCGGCATCTCCATCCTGCTCATCGAGCATGATATGCCGCTGGTCATGGGTGTCTGCGAGCGGATCGTGGTGCTGGATTACGGCAAGGTGATTGCCGACGGCACTCCGGACGAGGTGCGTGCTGATCCCCGTGTTATCGAAGCCTATCTGGGAGGTTAAAAGCGAGATGCTCAAAGTCGAGGAACTGAATGTATATTATGATAAGATCCATGCGGTCAAGGGTGTGAGCTTTGAGGTGCGGGACGGCGAGATCTGTACCCTAATCGGAGCCAACGGCGCCGGCAAGACCACCATTCTCCAGACCATCTCGGGTCTGCTGCGCCCCAAAAGCGGAAAGATCAGCTTTGACGGGGTGGACATCACCGGGCATTCCCCCAACAAGATCCTGGTGCGGGGCCTGGCCCAGGTGCCGGAGGGCCGCCGGGTCTTCGGTCAGATGACCGTGCTGGAAAACCTGGAGATGGGCGCCTTTACCCGCCGGGATACCGCCGGCATCCGGGAGGATCTGGAGATGGTGTTCCACAGCTTCCCGCGCCTCAAGGAGCGGCTGCGTCAGCCGGCAGGCACCCTGTCCGGCGGCGAACAGCAGATGCTTGCCATGGGACGGGCACTCATGTCCCGCCCGAAGATGCTCCTGCTGGACGAACCCTCCATGGGTCTGGCTCCCATTCTGGTGGACGAGATCTTCTCGATCATCCGCCAGGTGAACAAGACCGGCGTGACGGTCCTGCTGGTAGAGCAGAACGCCACCAAGGCCCTGGAGATCGCCGATTACAGCTATGTGCTGTCCACCGGCAAGATCGTCAGCTCGGGCGAGGGACGCAGCCTGCTCACCGATGCCAGCGTCCGCTCGGCCTATCTGGGATAACCTACCTGTTTTCTTTCGCATCAGACCGGTTCTCACTGGTTTGAGATATATTTCCTGAATTCCAAAGCCAGAAAACCACAGACCTTCTCCCCTTGGTCTGTGGTTTTCTGGCGTTTTGGGATAAAAATAGCCCCGCTTTCCGGATCGGAGAGCGGGGGTTGCTTTTATGGGGCAGGTCAGTGGGTGCGGTAGTTTTCCAGGGGCTTGCCGTTCATCTTCCGCTGGAGGAATTCGGTGAGCTCCTGCATACCGCAGTCAGCAGCGTCCCCCATCACCAGATAGGCATATACATCGGTGATGAACAGTGCCAGGTAATCATCGGTGCGGGCCAGGGACACAATGCGGTTGTAGCGCACAAAGCCATCGGTGCTGTTGCCGGAAACCACCCGGAAGCCGTCCTCATAGAACTCGAAGAGCTGTTCGTCCAGGGCGGCAGGGGAGAGCTTCTGGCTGCGTTTGGCGTAGAGCTTCAGGAACCACTTGTCCATGAGGAAGCTCACCGGCAGGACCACCAGGGCTTCGGTGACCATGAGCAGGATTGTGGTGCTCACAGGCACATTGGTGAGAATGCAGTAGATCAGTGTGACACCCACAGCCAGTGCCAGTGTGAGCAGCCGGCGTTTTTTCAGTCCCCGGCGCTGGACAATGAGATTGAGCTGGGTATAGGCTGCCGGAGTCAGCCGGAACCGGGCGGTGTGGATGGGCTGCTGGCCCTCCGGAACCATATTCTCCATTTTATCAGACATGGGATAATCCCCCTTTCAGCGATGGGTATGGGCAAAATACTGCCCAGTGACATCCGGCAGGCCGGATGGGCGTTCAAACAGGCTTCGGTCAGCGGCACAGGCCAGGGTGCGCAGGCTGCAGCCGGCAATCTGGAGCAGACTGTGCCGGCGCAGGTATTCCGGGTCCCCGTCCAGACGGCGATTTTCGCCGCAGTAGGCTGCCAGCGAGCCCCGGTAGACCTCCAGCCCCTCCAGCAGGTGAGTGAAGTCCTCGGGGTGGTAGCGGCAGTCGGGACGGTCCAGCCGGAGCCCGGCAATGCGCAGGATTCCGGCGGTGAACTCGGAACAGGTCTGGGCTTTATAGGCGGGCAGACCCCGGGTCAGCGGATAGGTGAACACCGACCATACATTATAAATGTACCCGCCGTCCCGGAGCATCATCTGTACGGTGCGCCGGGCAGCGATGAACCGTTCATCCGATACCGGCAGCCGGTAGAGGACGATCTGGGCATCGCCCTGGCCCCGGGTGTACATCAAAGGGCTCTCCCGGGTCAGGCAGGCACTCAGCGGCAGGTCGTAGGCACGCCGGGCAAAGGAATAGAGCTGCCGCAGGTCACAGTCAAAGGAAATGGCGGCGTGGTTGTAATAGCAGCCGGTGAACCGCCGGATCAGTCTGGCAAATCCGGTGTCGGTCCGGGAGACCATCACATAGAGATAACGCATGGATACATAACCTCGGTTCAGGCAGAAAATTTCCCCCCAATATCCGCCAGGTACCGCTGTGATACAGTCAGACTGTATGAAGTGTACTGACTGTATCATAGCACACCTGGCCCCGAAAGAAAAGAGCGAATTTGCCTGCCCCGCCCTGCCGCCGGCGCAAAAAATATCCCCTGAGGACTTGCCTCAGGGGACAGGGATTCGGAATCAATGGGATAAAACGGGATCAGTCCCGGCGCTCGCCCGGTTCGGGGTAGCTTTCGTCCGGCAGGATCTCTGCCTTCAGACGGGAGATGCGGCGGTCGTCCACTTCCAGGACGGTGAACCGTACCCGGTCGATCTGGACCGAGGGGTGCTGCCCTTCTTCGGGCAGGTCGCCGAGCATATCCACCACAACGCCGCCGAGGGTATCATACTCGGTGTCGTCCGGGATCTTGATGCCCAGAAGATCCTCCACCTCATCCACCGAGATCCAGCCATCGATGGTGTACTCGGTATCCGAGAGCTTCTGGTACTCATTTTCTTCCTTGTCGTATTCGTCCTGGATATTACCCACGATGGTTTCCAGCAGGTCCTCCATGGTCACCATGCCATAGGTGCCGCCATATTCATCGATGACAATCGCCATGTGCAGCTGCTTGCGCTGGAAGTCCTTGAACAGCTCGGTACACTTGGCGGTTTCCGGGATATAGAAGGGCTCATGCAGCAGCTTCTTGATATCGAAATCCTTACTGTTGCAGCCGTCGTTGACAAAGAGCAGCAGATCCTTGGCATAGAGAACACCCACAATGTCATCGATGTCCTCATGGTAGACAGGAATCCGGGAATAACCGGTTTCCCGGGCCACTTTTACTGCTTCATCCAGCTGGACGGTATCCTTGAGGGCGATCATTTCCATGCGGTGGGTCATCACTTCGGTGACCACCCGGTCGTCGAACTCAAAGATATTGTTGATCATATCCTTTTCGCTCTGTTCAATGGCGCCTTTTTCCTCGCCCACTGTCACCATCATGCGGATTTCTTCCTCGGTGACGGTATCCGGTTCCTGGTTGGGGTTCTGGCCCAGCAGACGCAGCCCCAGATTGGCAATGCCCAGGGTGAGCCAGACAATGGGCCGCAGCAGGATGGACATGACCATCATGAACGGGGTGAGCAGTGAGGCAGTCTGATCCGGGAAGAAATCCCCCAGGCGTCCGGGCAGGATATTGCCCAGGGCAATGGTGACGATTCCCACCAGAATGGTGATGAGGATCAGAAAGACCGGATAAGCGGTGAGGGGAACCTCCATCTCCTGATAGAACCGCTCAAGGAACAGGCCGGTCAGGGACGGGCTGAGGACGGCAAGTCCCAGCATGGCGCAGAGGGTGGAACCGGTACGCACCGTGGAGATGAATACCGTGGGCTTGCGGATCAGATCCATGATGTGCCGGGCTTTTTTATCGCCTTCAGCGGCACGGCGCTGGGTCTGGCTGTCATTGATGCCGGTAAAGGCAGCTTCGGCTGCGGAAAACAGCCCCGAAAGCACCAGCAAAAGCAAAAATGCGGTCAGTGCGGGATAGATCGTACTACTGTCAGGGTCCATATTCAGTTTACTCCATTTCTCAGTGTTTCTGGTATTCGGGTCCGGGATCGGGAAGCCTGTCCGCTTTGCTATACATTATTATAATACAGCCGGCGGCAGTATGGCCCGGATCAGAACCCGGTTTAAGAATACTATAATCGTTCCGGGAGATTCTGTCAATGGGGGGAGGGAGGCTCTGCTGTGCCGACAGCCGTCTGTAAAATGCACACAGCCAAAGAGAGAGGCGTTCTCATTTTTGTCAAAAGACTGCCCGGAAAGCCATGATTTGTTGTTAAAAATCAGGCAAAACCCAAACGAAACTGGAATTTTACACTTTCTTGACTTTACATCCCCCGGTAAAGATGGTAGAATTTGAATGGGTAAAAATATGCGGATTCATCCGCTATGCCAACATATTATCCAAAGGGAGGATATCATAACATGGCAAGAAAAATGAAAACCATGGATGGTAACAACGCTGCGGCTCATGTTTCCTATGCGTTCACAGATGTTGCTGCCATCTACCCGATCACTCCTTCTTCCGTAATGGCAGAAGTGAGCGACGAGTGGGCTGCCCAGGGTAAGAAGAACATCTTCGGCCAGACCGTAAAGCTGGTTGAGATGCAGTCTGAGGCTGGTGCCGCCGGTGCCGTTCACGGCTCTCTGGCCGCTGGCGCCCTGACCACCACCTACACCGCTTCCCAGGGTCTGCTGCTGATGATCCCCAATATGTACAAGATCGCTGGTGAGCTGCTGCCGAGCGTTATTCACGTATCTGCTCGTGCCGTTGCTTCCCACGCTCTGAGCATCTTCGGCGATCACTCTGACGTGTATGCCTGCCGTCAGACCGGTTATGCAATGCTCTGCTCCAGCTCCGTTCAGGAAGTTATGGACCTGGGTGCTGTTGCTCACCTGTCTACTCTGAAGTCCAGAGTTCCGTTCCTGCACTTCTTCGATGGTTTCCGTACTTCCCACGAGATCCAGAAGATCGAGGTTTGGGATTATGAGGACCTCAAGGAAATGGTGGACATGGATGCTGTTGACGCGTTCCGCAAGCATGCTCTGAACCCCGAGCATCCTGTACTGCGCGGTACCGCTCAGAACCCTGACATCTTCTTCCAGGCTCGCGAAGCCAGCAACACCTATCATGATGCTGTTCCGGCTATCGTTGAAGAGTACATGAACAAGGTCAATGCCAAGATCGGCACCGACTACAAGCTGTTCAACTACTATGGCGCTCCGGATGCTACTGACATCATCATCGCTATGGGTTCTGTAAACGACACCATCGAGGAGACCATTGACTGGATGCTCGCTCAGGGCCGCAAGGTTGGTCTGGTAAAGGTTCGCCTGTACCGTCCCTTCTCTGCCAAGCACCTGATCGACGCTATCCCGGACACTGTCAAGACCATCTCTGTTCTCGACAGAACCAAGGAGCCCGGCTCCATTGGTGAGCCTCTGTACCTGGATGTTGTTATGGCTCTGCGCGGCAGCAAGTTTGCCAACATTCCTGTATTCGGCGGTCGTTACGGTCTGGGTTCCAAGGATACTACTCCTGCTCAGGTTATCGCTGTTTACAACAACGCTCAGTCTGCTCAGCCCAAGGAGAGATTCACAGTTGGTATCGATGATGATGTAACTCATCTGTCCCTGGAAATTACTGAGAATCCTGATACTGCTCCTGAGGGCACAACCAGCTGTATCTTCTGGGGCCTGGGCTCCGATGGTACTGTTGGTGCCAACAAGAACTCCATCAAGATCATCGGTGACCACACCGATATGTATGCTCAGGCTTACTTCAGCTATGACTCGAAGAAGTCCGGCGGTGTTACCACCTCTCACCTGAGATTCGGTAAGAAGCCGATCAAGAGCACCTACCTGGTTGAGAAGGCTGACTTCGTAGCCTGCCACAACCCCTCTTATGTGGACAAGTATGACATGACTGCTGCTCTGAAGCCCGGCGGTACCTTCCTGCTGAACTGCGGTTGGGATCTGGACGAGCTGGACAAGAGACTGCCTGGTTCTGTTAAGAGATACATTGCCCGCAACAACATCAAGTTCTACACCATCGATGGTGTTAAGATCGGTAAGGAAATCGGTCTGGGCTCGAGAATCAACACTGTTCTGCAGTCTGCATTCTTCAAGCTGGCCAACATCATTCCTGCTGCTGACGCTATCCAGTACATGAAGGACGCTGCTACCAAGTCTTACGGCCGTAAGGGTGAGAAGGTAGTTGCTATGAACCATGCAGCTATCGATGCCGGTGCTGAGGCTCTGGTAGAGGTTAAGGTTCCCGCTTCCTGGGCTGACGCTGAGGGCGACTTCGTTTACCCGGTTGCCACTGGCGATCGCAAGGATCTGGTTGACTTCGTTAACAACATCCAGACTCCTGTTAACGCTCAGCGCGGTGACAAGCTGCCTGTATCCACCTTCATCAAGGATGCTGACGGTACCTTCCCGCAGGGTTCTGCCGCATACGAGAAGCGCGGTATTGCTGTTGATGTTCCTGTTTGGAACCCCGACAACTGTATCCAGTGTAACTTCTGCTCGTATGTCTGCCCGCATGCTGTAATCCGTCCTGTTGTTCTGACTGCTGACGAGGCTGCCAAGGCTCCCGAGGGCATGAAGATGACCGACATGACCGGTATGCCTGGCTACAAGTTCGCTATGACCGTATCCGTTCTGGATTGCACCGGTTGTGGTTCTTGTGCAGCTGTATGTCCTGGTAAGAAGGGCGAGAAGGCTCTCACCATGCAGAGCCTGGATTCTCAGCGTCATGAGCAGGAGAACTTCGCTTATGGTCAGTCTCTGGATGTAAAGCCTGAGGTTGCTGAGAAGTTCAAGGAGACCACCGTTAAGGGCTCGCAGTTCAAGCAGCCTCTGCTCGAATTCTCCGGCGCCTGCGCTGGTTGTGGCGAAACTCCTTACGCTAAGCTGGTTACTCAGCTGTTCGGCGACAGAATGTACATCGCCAACGCTACTGGTTGCTCCTCTATCTGGGGCGGCTCCGCACCGTCTACTCCTTACACCGTGAACAAGGAAGGTCATGGTCCTTCTTGGGCTAACTCCCTGTTCGAGGATAACGCTGAGTACGGCTATGGTATGTACCTGGCTCAGTCCACTCTGAGAAACCACCTGATCGCTAAGATCATGGAGCTCAAGGAGAAGGTATCTGACGAAGGCTTCAAGGCTGTAATCGACGGCTATCTGTCCACTGTTGATGATGGTGCTGCCAACAAGGCTGCTACCAAGGCTCTGGTTGCTGAGCTCGAGAAGCATCCTGACTGCCCGTACTGCCAGGCTATCCTGAAGGATAAGGAATTCCTGGCTAAGAAGAGCGTCTGGATCTTCGGCGGCGACGGCTGGGCTTACGATATCGGCTTCGGCGGTCTGGATCATGTTATCGCTTCCGGCGAGGATGTAAACATCCTGGTATTCGATACCGAGGTTTACTCCAACACCGGCGGTCAGGCTTCCAAGGCTACTCCTCTGGGTGCTGTGGCTCAGTTCGCAGCAGCTGGTAAGGAGATCAAGAACAAGGATCTGGCTGGCATCGCTATGACCTACGGCTATGTATATGTAGCTCAGGTTGCTATGGGTGCTGACTACAACCAGTGCATCAAGGCCTTTGCTGAGGCTGAGAGCTACCATGGTCCGTCCCTGATCATCGCTTACGCTCCCTGCATCAACCAGGGTATCAAGGGCGGTATGGTCAAGGCTCAGGAGACCATCAAGAATGCCGTAGCTGCTGGTTACTGGCATATGTTCCGCTTCGATCCCAGAAAGACTCTGGCTGGCGAGAATCCCTTCCAGCTGGATTCCAAGGCTCCCACAGCTGATTACAGAGCCTTCATCGAGGGTGAAGTTCGTTACAGCTCGCTGAAGCGTTCCTTCCCCGACAAGGCTGACAAGCTGTTCGACCGTGCTGCTAAGATCGCAGAGGACAAGTACGAGCATCTGACCAAGCTGGCCAAGCTGTACGAATAATTTTGGTATCTGTCTGAACGGACAATGCTGAAATAAAAAAAGAGGAGATGGGTTTATCCCATCTCCTTTTTTGTGCCGTGAAAAGGGCTGGACCCTGGCATTTCTTGACTTTATCACAGTGGTGATGTACAATATCTTATTGGATACTTGTATCAGCCGCTGTGGTGAAATTGGCAGACACACGGGACTTAAAATCCCGAGGTAGTGATACCGTACGGGTTCGACCCCCGTCAGCGGCACCAGGCAAGGGTCTGGAGCCAAGTCGCGCTCCGGCCCTTTTCTTTTGCCCAAAATTCGCGCCCGCGTCCCAGCCGATCTAAACTGACCGCCTATCCCACATCGGAATGGACTGCGCCCCATTCAAAAAGCCCGGTCCAGGACCGGGCTTTTCTCATACCGCTCCGGCCTGCCTCCTTTTCCGCAAAAAGTCCCGCTTGCTTCGGCTGCCTGGCTGCTGCAAGCACCCTCGCGGCGCTGCTAACCTTTTGCGGGTTATCAGGCACAGCCTTTCCACTCTGAACTGCCCCCCTTCCCACCAGGCAGAAGGCTGGAGCCGAGTCATACTCCAGGCTTTTTCCTTTACTCCGGATTTGCGCCCGCATTCCAGCCGGTCTGAACGGACCATCTTTCCCAAACAAAAAGGCACCCGGGAGGGTGCCTTATTTATATGATCCCGGGACTGCCGGGGAATGTATTTTTGTGCGGGGAGATTTATATGTTGGGTGGGTCTCAAGCTCTGCTGCGGGCAGGAGGGCAGCAGGCCTGTGCAGTGGGAACGGGCAGCGGGCAAAAAGGCTGCATGTTCTGCTGATTCTGTCATGGTGATCCGGCGGGGGAAATTCCATCAGAAATTCCGTCCGGTCAGTTCATCAGGCTGGAGATGACCTCCAGTACCTGGGAAATGGGAATGGCATATCCCATGCCTTCCACATCCGTGGACGAAACTTTGGCAGTATTGATGCCGATCAGTTCCCCTTCCATATTGAGCAGGGCGCCGCCGCTGTTGCCGGGATTGATGGCTGCGTCAGTCTGGATATAGGCTGTGGTGCCGCTGTCCGAACTGATGGTTCGATCCAGGGCGCTGATGATGCCGGTGGTCACTGACTGGCCATAACCCAGAGCATTGCCGATGGCTACCACCTGTTCTCCGATCATCAGGTCATCCGAATCGCCGATTGTGGCTATGGAAATCTGGGAAAGAGTATCCGAGGTAATGCTATTGAGGGGAACTCCCAGCAGGGCAATATCCACAGAGCTGTCGTAGCCGAGAAGCTGGGCCGCATAGGTCTGGTCATCGGCGAAGGTGACTGAAAGCTGGGTGGCACCTTCTGCCACATGGTAGTTGGTGACAATGTAGAGCTGGGAATCATCTGAGCCGATAATAACACCGGAGCCACAGCTGGTTGTCTCCTGCAAACGGGTTTCACCACGGCCATTCCGTCCGAACTGACCGAAGTAGCTCTGCACCTCCTGTACAGAAATATTGGTTACAGAAACCACCGATGTAAGCCCCTGTGCTGCAATATCTGTTATATCCATGGAAGAATCTCCGGAGGAATAGGACAGACTGGTCAGAGAAACAGAACTGGTCAGCGAACTGCCGGAATCAGAAGAATCCGATTCCAGGCTGCCAAGCAGACGGTTCACGCCATAAAAACTGCCGCCGGCAACTCCGCCAAACAGGGCAGCGCAAAGCACAAGGGCGACAACCCGCTGGAAGAAAGATGGTCTTTTGGGTCTTCGCCGCTGGGGCGCCAAAGGCTGTCCGGAGCCTTGCGCAAGGGGTTCAGAGTTATATTCATAATTGCGATACATACATTGCTGCTCCTTTCAGATGAATTGCTGACCGGGATAGCTCCCTTCAGCTTGCTTCCAGTATAGCGCTGGATTCTTAGTCGGAATTAAAAAAGGAGACCGACGGGAAGATTTCAATTTTTATTCATATCTGGGGTAGCGGCATCTGCTATACTGAAAACAGAATGACGGCTGTAAAATCAGCAGAGGAGGCGGGGAAATGGAATACAAATTTGTCTTTCAGGCCGTACCGGAGCGGAAAGAACTGCTCCGGCAGGTGAGCCAGGGGATGGAAAAGCTCACCGAGATGTACTCCCGGGAGAAATTGCCCGGGCTCTGGAAGGTCACCGACCGCCTGAACCGTGCGCAGGAGGGCAAAGCGCCCATCTCATCCGGGCGGCGGAACTTCCGGCGGGTGATGGCACTGGTGGATTGGCTGCTGGGCATATTCGCACTGATCCCCGCCGTCCAGAGTCCCAAGGAACTGGGCACTCTGCTGGCAGTGAGCGCGGCGGCGTTCGGTGTGGGCGCCGGTATGCTCTGGGTACTGCTCCCCAGGACTCTGGGAGTGCTGAGCCTGCTGATCTCCCTGCCGCTGATTATGGGCAGCCTGGGCAACCCGGACCAGCTGGGGAATCTGCTGGGACTGGGTGTCCTGTTATTGCTGCTGGGGCTGGCAGTGCTGTTCTCTAAGTTCAGACGCAAGGAAAACCCCTATGAACGGGCTGCCCGGGATCTGCTCAGCCATGCCCGGGATTTCCAGCGGGATACCCAGGCGGAAGCACTGCTCTTCCTGCCGGAGGGGATCGGCTACACGGTACCGGAGGGAGTGGAGCTGTCGGAGCCGGGGCTGCTTGATTACAGCAAGCTGGAAGCCATGGTGGAAACAGCGGATCTCTGGCTGATGGTAGCGGAACAGAAGGGCATGATTCTGCAAAAGCAGGAATTCCAGGGGGACCCGGACGGCTTCCGGACCTTCCTGCAGGAAAAGGGAGTGCGGATCATACCGGCATAGAGGAGGAATTCGATTGAAGAACTGGACATTTGGCCGACAGTTTGCCGTTCTGCTGGTGGTACTGGTGGTATGCAATGTTTTGAGCTGTGTGACCCGGATCGGCTGGTTCCACAACCTTGGCTGGCTGCTCTATGGGTTGCTGTTTGTGGTGCATCCGGTCTGGCCCAGGAGCTGGGATTATGCCGACCATGATAAGCTCCGTCTGGGCTGCCGGATTGGCGGCGGGCTGATGATCCTGGCGGCGCTGGTGACCCGGTTCGGCGTATGACGGCATCGTTTGCAAAATAAAAAGAGCGCAGGCACCCGGAATCGGGGCTTGCGCTCTTTTTTGGTATGGCTGGGATTAACCCAGAGGCAGTACCTCCACAATGTGGACAAAGGTTGCGCCCTGGGGAATCTCGGGAGTTTCCTCATGGAGCTGGGCAATCACAGCTTCATCGGTGACAGGTTCCACCTTGAACCGGGCACCCTGGTTGCGCTCGTATTTATCCTCAGCATTGGCGTCATAGATGTAGTAGGACACCATGGCTTCTCCGGTACGCAGCAGGTTCTCCTTGGTCACATTGGAAGAGAAGGTAAAGGCCAGATATTCCTCGCCGGCAGGATAGGGGACAAAGTTTGCCAGATTGGGGGAACCATCCGCATTGACAGTTGCCACCGAACAGCTGCCCTCCGCATTCCGGATCGCAGTCATCAGCTCTTCACCGGTGAGCGAACCTTGCTCATAGAAATAGAGCGAAGCGGAAGAGGCGGTATCAGTGCTGTCTGCAGAAGACTGGGACTCACCCTTCTGTGTGGCGCCGGATACACTGTCCACAGAATCGTTCTGGCTGCATCCGGAGAACAGAAGCAGCATTGCCATCAGACCAGCGATCAGTCCAAAACGGGTACGGTTCATGCGTTTACCTCCTTGGTTTCATTGGCGTTGTCCCAGAGGATACAGCTTACCGGCTGTCCGCTCATGATCGAGGCAACACACTTGGAATTGCAGTATACACAGTACCGGATCGAATCGGTCTGACCGGACTGTACCTTGTTGGGCCACTCGGGATCTGCCACCAGCTGACGGGACATGCCTACCATCGCAAAGCCCTCTTCCAGCAGAGCTTCCATGGCATCGGCATGCTGGAGCTTTCCGACAATGCACACCGGCTTGCGGGCCATAGTGAGCACCGCACGGCCCAGATGGGTAAAGCAGCCTTCGCCCTGAAGCAGCGGATGGTTGGCAGCGGGAATGGTATCCCGGATATTGGAATGGTTGGCGATTGCCACATGGAACGCATCCACACCGGCAGCTTCCAGTACCTCCACAAATTCCGGCACCTCGGAGATGAGTGCGCCGCCGCGGCCCAGCTTGGGCTCCTCGGTGCGGATGGTCAGCTTATAGTCGAGGGGCATCTCCGGAACGGCTGCCCGTACTGCCTTGACCACTGCTTCAGCAAAGGCGGTATGGGGAGCGTAGCGGTCGGTGCGGTGGTTGAAGAGTGCCGAGGAGAAGCTGCCGATGAGACGGTCGCCATGGATCTGGATCATGTCCACGCCCACTTCCCGGGCATTCCGGGCAGCAGCAGCGAACTTTTCCACAATGGCGTCCGCCTGCTCCGTGGTGAGGGTATCGGCGTAGCCCATCATATTTTCTGCCAGCAGACGATGTACCTCATCGCTGGAGATATTGCCGCGCTGATGGTAGAGGCTGCCGATGTAGTCCACATCGTATTCCGGGTGGAACAGCTGAACCGATACCTTGCAGTCATACCGGTGGCAGATCTCCACGACCTTGCGGAAGTAATCGGCATACTGCAGAGAACCCAGAGAGGGAGCACCCAGCATGGACGGGATTACCGAAATATCCGGCAGGATAATCAGTGAAGCGCCGCCTTTGGCAATCTTCTCATAGAAGTCCAGGCCTTCCCGGCCCACTGAAGTGGGAGCAAAGACGATGGAGTTTTTCAGGGTAAGGGAGCCGACCTGAACCGGCTGGAACAGTTTATTCATGAGTGACCTCTCCTTTCAGGGTTGCGATTTATCTGACTTAATCAACTATTTGAATCTTACCACCAAGTTGTGAAGGAAAAAGAGTGGATCAATGAACGAACTGTGAATTTATCTGATTTGGTCAGGTAATTTTTACCGAAACGCCTGCTCATGCGGGGAGCAGCTCTTTGTAGATCATCGTGCGTATATAAAGGGAGGGGGCGTTTGTGGGGGAACCGTAGGTTCCTACCACATTTGAGCGGAGCGACAGCGCAGCGGAAGTCCCGCCCGCAGGCGTCCGGCGAAGCCGGTCTGTGACCGCAGGTCACGGGGCGTTTGTGGGGGAACCGCTCCTGCGGAGAGCAGCGCTCTGGCGACCCCGGACAGTTCCTGCAAAATGGCAAAGCACAGTGTTCCCTCTGTATATGGAGAACCCCCGCCCGCAGGCGTCCGGCTTTGGGTAAAAGCCGGTTGCTCCAAATAAAAAAAGCACCCTTAGAGGGTGCCTATCGGAAGTGATGCACTATAACAATCTGGGACGCGAGAACAAGTTTGAATAAATGAAAAAGAGCCTGGAACGCGAATTGCGTCCAGACTCAGTCTGGTGGAGCAGGCGACGGGAATCGAACCCGCAACCTCAGCTTGGGAAGCTAATGTTTTACCACTAAACTACGCCTGCAGCTGGTATCTAATATGATACCAAACTCCACAGTAAAAATCAAGTCGAAAACCGCTGCTCCGGGGAAATTTCCCCCTGGCAGCCGGTTATTCCGGCCTGGTGCCAGTGAACCGGGCTGTGTGTTCCAGACGGTTCAGATCCCGTCCCTGCCGGTTGTTTTCAGCAATCAGTTCGGAGATCTGTCCCTCGGCCTGCTCCACCTCCAGCTTAAATGCCCGGGCGGAAATACGCAGGGCGCCATGCCCCAGAATGACCATCTGTTCCAGACCATCAGAAGTGGCAACCCGTACCCGATGTTTCTTGCCGATCTCATAGGTGACCCGCTCGATATAGGCATCAGCAGTTTCGGCCTCCTTGGTGTATACCACATGAATGCCTTTGTATTTTTCCACCGACCCGGGATTGTTCGGGACTTTATAGGCGTCAAAAACGAGGATCAGCTCGATCTTCTTGAAAGCCTGAAAGTTTGCCAGAATATCCATCAGCACCAGCCGGGCAGCACCAAAATCGGTCCTTGCCAGAGAGGCCAGTTCCTCCCAGGCAAAGATGATATTGTAGCCGTCCACCAGCAGATACTCCGGCCCGGTGAGCTGCATCTGCCGTACCGCTGCCTGCTGCATCTCCTGCCGGGCATCGGGACGCCGGGGACGCTCCTTCTCCTGCTTGCCATAGGTGCGCTCATAGATCGCTGCCAGCTCCTTATCCTCTGCCAGGGTGCCGCCATAGGTGTACCGGCGCAGGGGAGCCGGTGCAGCTCCACCCTCTGCCGGACGGTCCAGACGCAGGACACTGTCCAGGTGTTTTTTCCCGTCCACCTCATTCCAGGGCACCACATATCCGGCACCATGGGCACAGAATACCGAATCACACGGATTTTCCAGGTCCCGGTCGCAGTCGTAGCCAATGGAGGCGATGACCTCTTCGGGGTTGTGGCAGACATCATATCCCGCCAGGGTGCAGATCAGCCGTCCGCGCCCCTGGGTGTAGGCAGTGACCTCGGTGGGATAGTCCCGCAGACAGGCTACCGGCGCCCGTCCGGTGAGAACACTCATTTCGCCATCAGTTTCCGGCGGCGCTACGGTGCCGGACAGCCGCTGCAGGTCGGTCATGGCCCGGCCAACATATTCTGTAGGCACTTCCAGACGGAACTGGTACCAGGGCTCCAACAGAATGCTCTCGGCTTTCCGCAGACCCTGCCGCACAGCCCGGTAGGTGGCTTGCCGGAAATCTCCGCCCTCAGTATGCTTGAGATGCGCCCGTCCGGTGAGCAGCGAAATCTTCATATCCGTGATGGGCGAACCGGTGAGTACGCCCCGATGTGCTTTTTCCTCCAGATGAGTCAGCACCAGACGCTGCCAGTTCCGGTCCAGTACATCTTCACTGCACAGGCTCTCAAACTGCAGGCCGCTGCCCCGGGGCGCCGGTTCCAGCAGCAGATGCACCTCGGCATAGTGGCGCAGGGGTTCGTAATGTCCTACGCCGATCACCGGTGCGGCAATGGTTTCCTTATAGACAATGCTTCCGGCTCCGAACTGCACCGGGAAGCCGAACCGCTCCTGGATCATGGTCTGCAGGACTTCCAGCTGAACCTCGCCCATGAGCTGCAGATGGATCTCTCCCAGGCTCTCATTCCAGAGCAGATGGAGCTGCGGATCTTCCTCCTCCAGCTGCCGGAGTTTCCCCAGCGCCGTATGGGCATCGGGCCCCTGGGGCAGTCCCACCCGGTAGGTCAGCACTGGCTCCAGCGCCGGCTGTTCCGATTCCGCTTCGATGCCCAGCCCCTGTCCCGGATAGGTCTGGCTCAGGCCGGTGACAGCACATACCCCGCCTGCCGGGACTTCGTTGACGGTGGTATATTTTCCGCCGGAATAGATGCGCAGCTGGTCGGCTTTTTCCTCCCAGGCGTCGCTGCCGCCGGGACGGCAGCCGGTGAGCAGATCCCGGACCCGCAGCACACCGCCGGTGACCTTGAGATGAGTGAGCCGTGCGCCTTGGGTATCCCGGGAGATTTTATAGACCTTGGCGCCGAAAGACGCAGGCCAGACAGCCGGCTGAATCCACCGCTCCAGACCGGCGATGAGTTCTTCCACGCCGGAAAGCCGCAGCGCGGAGCCAAAATAACAGGGGAAGATCCGCCGTCCGGCAATGAGTCCCCGGAGGGTCTCCTCAGACAGCGCACCATCGGTGAGATATTCGTCCATGGCAGATTCTTCGGTGAGGGCAGCGGCTTCATAGAAGGCATCGTCCATGCGGTCAAAAGCAAGACAGCCTTCACTCAGACGGCGGCGCAGTTCTGCCATACGGACACCGGCATCCGCACCGGGCAGATCCATCTTATTGATAAAGAGGAACACCGGGATCTGATACCGTTCCAGCAGCCGCCACAGGGTCAGGGTATGAGCCTGGATGCCATCGGTGCCGCTCACCACCAGGACAGCGTAGTCCAGAACCTGGAGGGTGCGCTCCATTTCCGCCGAAAAATCCACATGTCCAGGGGTATCCAGCAGAGTGACCTCCAGATCCCCCAGGGTCAGGACGGCCTGTTTTGAGAATATGGTAATACCCCGCTGACGTTCCAGCGAGAAGTTATCCAGAAAGGCGTCCTGATGATCCACCCGTCCGAATTTCCGGATGCTGCCCGAAAGATACAGGAGCCCTTCTGACAGGGTAGTTTTGCCTGCGTCCACATGGGCCAGGATACCGATGACCGCTTTTTTCATACTGTCCTCCGAAAAAACCGCCCTCAGAAGGCGGCAAATACCGGATTCTATTGTAACACAGATTGACCGGAAAAGAAATCTCCGGCAAGAGGGGAAGCACTGAGAAGAAAGTTTCCACGAAAAGTTTTCCACAAAGTGAAGAACTCAGGCCGGAAATTTTCCAAAATATGCAGGA
>ERZ857521.1074-NODE-1074-length-35772-cov-5.015343_pt1 | contig 35772 bp, 35 predicted proteins | sample MGYA00519701_ERZ857521 | MGnify/ENA primary metagenome ERZ857521 (study PRJEB31778, sample SAMEA3449346) | human gut metagenome | biome: human gut; feature: human-associated habitat; material: faeces | place: United Kingdom | collected 2010/2012 ...
TGGTGTACCGCTATCAGATCATCACTTGCCGGAAACGCCTGATCCGCCAATATCAGGCTTTGAAAAAGAGAAGATAAGTCATCAAAAAATTCATGCCTATGTTTGATTCCGTTTATGCCTATCTTTCCCGCTAAAGATAGGCATAAACGAAACGAAAGATAGGCATGAATTTTCACTCTTTATATTTGGCTAATAGGATTACCGGATTATCGTCTTCATGCAAAGCCGATGCGATTTGCTTCAACTCCCCTTTCAGTTTGCCTTGCGTTTCCGCTTCCTTCAAATCCCATCGCATAGTACTTCCTTTCATATAGTTTTTCACAAAGGTAAAAAAGAGTCTTTTATATTCCCTATAATTCACTACATTTGTATCGAAAAATCAGAACAAATCATGGCGGACAATTATTTGGAACGGAAATTCGAGGAAATGGAGAAACGGAAAAAATCTGCCTCCAAGTATGGACGGTATGGCCGGATGCGCGCAAGCTCCCTCCATACGTTTAAACCCTTGCAAAATAAAGAGGAGAAAAAAGATGAAGAGAAATAAATTACTCGGAGGGCTATTAGGCTTGCTCCTGGTGACAAGCGGATGCAACAGCCAGCCCGCCAACATTCAATTTCCCCAGGATAGCCTGCCGATTCGCATCCAGCGTTTCGATGAGGCTTTGCTGCACCTGATCGAGACCAACGACACCTCGTTGGAAAAGGACTTGCTGGCCACCTATCCGGCCATGCTGGATATTACGGGGAAAGGCATCTTGAACCTGCAATCGCCCGCCGTACCCGGATTTTTCGACCGGATAATCAATTACTATTCCGAACCGACCTTGAAGCAACTTTATGAGGATGCGGTAGGCTATTATAAAGAGGTAACAGACATCGAAGGGCAATTAGGACGCGGATTTGCATTTCTGAAGGCCAACTTCCCCACGATGCAAGTACCTGCCGTCTATATGCACGTATCGGGATTCAGCCAGAACGTATTGGCGGGAGACAGCCTCCTGTCTCTTTCCATCGACCGCTATTTAGGTGCCGATTATCCCCTTTACCGGCAATTTTTCCAAGATTACCAGCGCATCAAGATGCAACGCACCCTGGCGGCATCCGACTATCTGACGGGGTGGCTGATGAGCGAATTTCCTTTTGCGGGAAACGAAAACGTGTTGCTGGAACGGATGGTTTATGAAGGCAAGATAAAATACATCGTCAGCCTGGCCCTTCCAGATGTAAAGCCGTATCAATTGATGGGCTATACGGAGGTCTCTTATGCCTGGTGCGAGGAACACGCGTCTACACTTTGGAGCACAATCATCCAGCGCAAGCATCTCTATACTCCCGACCGGCTCACTACGGAGAAATATTTCCAAGAGGCGCCTTGCACCTTCCTCTCGGATGAGACACCGGGGAACATCGGGACCTGGATAGGATGGCAAATCGTAAACCGCTACATGCAGGAGACGAAAGCCTCGCTCCCGGCTTTAATGCAGCAAAACAACGCACAAGAGTTATTGACATTATCCAAATATAAACCGGAATGAAGATGAATCGTAGAAAATGGATATGCTTATATGGCCTGCTTGCCCTCGTCATGCCGCTATTCGCCCAGCAATATACGGTCAGAGGCGGCAATGGAGAACCTATGCTTGCCGCAGATGAGACAAGCTACAAACTGCAGGTCTATGTGGTGAACGGGGTGGAGGATGTAACGCTGAGTTATACCTCATCTTCCACTTCCCACCAATGGAAAAAATACCGCACCCGGGCTTTGGAGGCGGAGGATATCCCTTGCCAGCAAGAGGGAAACACCTCGACCCTGACCAACGTGGAAGAGGGATGCGGGTACTTTGTGTATGAAGAGGGATCGCTGACTTACTATGTGTGGATCATCGATTACGCCAAGCATCCGTTCATCATCAACACGCTCTCGGTATCAGACAGCAACGATCCATGCTCCGGTGCGTTACTGAAAGGAGACCGGGAAATAGAAAACCTGACCTATTACCTGCCGACCGGCATCCCGCAATCGCTGGAACGAGAATTTCAGGTCACATACAACACCTTGGAATGGGATGAGGAAAGCAAGAGCCTGAACCCGATTATCCAGACACAGACCCTGAACCGGCCTTTCGAAGAGCTGATAGGGCCTATCTATACCGATACCGATATCACCCTGAGCGGAGACCAGTTTGCCGAACACTTCGGAGTGACCCAGCAGGCCACCTTGGACTATTACGAAACATCGCAACTCTTCCTGGAGGCCGACACGGTGGTCATCGCGGAAGAGGCCGATAACATGTCGGCACAAGGCGAAGGGCTGTCGGCTCCCGTCACGGTACGGTTTACCGCATACGCCAACGAACCTACGGCCGCTTATTACGTATGGAGCATCTACCGGGAGGAGGATGGCTCGGAGAACCCGCTGGTGCGCCTCTCGGAACCGGAGGTGGAATATACCTTCAACGAGTACGGCAAGTTCAAGGCCGTAGTCGAGGTGAGCAACGCAAGCGGAAGTTGTTATACCTCTTCCGAGGAATTCGAGCTGGATGTGGCGGAATCATACCTGGATGTCCCGAACGCCTTCTCGCCGGGCACCACCCCGGGCGTGAATGATGAATTCCGCGTCGCCTACAAATCGTTGGTGCGTTTCTCCTGCTGGATATTCAACCGCTGGGGCCAGGAGATTTACCACTGGACCAATCCAGCCACCGGATGGGACGGGAAGAAAAACGGGAAATATGTGGCTCCCGGGGTCTATTTTTATGTGATTGAAGCCGAAGGCTCGGATGGAAGACGATACAAACGGAAGGGGGATATCAATATACTCCGACCGAAAAACGAGAAGAATTTCGAATCAAGTGGCAGTACAGATACGGAAGGAGGTACATTATGAGAAACAAATTAGTAACCGGCATCGCCTTTTTGGCGCTCGTGGGCGTGGCGTGTGTGTCGCTTTGCTCTAAAGATTCGACCCAAGTATTGCGGGAAAAGCCGGTGGTCCCGTCTATGATTATGACTCCCGAGATTCCCGAACGTATCTATTTCTGCGGAGAGGTGTTGGATTTGACCCGTTACAATATGCACGAGGGAATAGACCGCGAACTGACCTCGTTCTCCTACCTGCATGCCACAACCATGCTTACCCTCAAACGGGCCAACCGCTACTTTCCGGTTATCGAACCGATTCTGGAGCAATATGGCATACCGGACGATTTTAAATACCTGGCGGTTATCGAAAGCCATCTGGACCCGCGCGTCAAGTCGCCGGCACGTGCCGTAGGAATGTGGCAATTCCTCGAATCGACGGGACGCGAATTTGGATTGACCATCACGCCGACCGTAGACGAACGGAGCCATGTGGAGAAATCGACCATAGCGGCCTGCAAGTACCTGAAAAAAGCCTACGAACGGTATGGAGACTGGGCTGCGGTGGCCTCCTCATACAATGCGGGCATGGGGCGTATCTCCGGTGAACTGAACAAGCAGGATGTGGACAGCTCGTTCGACCTGTGGCTGGTGGAAGAGACTACCCGCTATATCTATCGGATCCTGGCCATCAAACTTATCTTTGAGAATCCATATAAATACGGGTTCGTGCTGCGTGCCCGCGACCTGTACAAACCCATCGCGTGCAAAGAGGTGGAGGTATCCGCCAACATTCCGGACCTGGCCTCATTCGCCAAAAAGCACGGCATTACCTATGCCGACTTAAAACGGTTCAATCCGTGGCTGCGCGACCGGAAACTGGTGACCAACGGAAAGAAGTTTCTCCTGCAAATACCCGATACGGCCGACCTGTATTACCGTTCGCCCAACGAGTACGTCTATAATCGGAACTGGATTGTGGAATAAGCGCCCGTCAAATCATTGGAGTTAGAAAAATAAAAAGTTATCTTTGCGAAAATTTTTGAGACATGATACAATCAATGACCGGTTTCGGTAAGGTTATCGCCGAACTTCCGACTAAAAAAGTAACCATTGAGATAAAAGCTCTCAATAGTAAACAATTGGATTTATCCACCCGTATTCCCTCTCTGTACAAAGAGAAAGAGATGGCCATACGCAGCCACCTGCTCCAGACCTTGGAACGGGGTAAGGTAGAATTCAATATTTTCATCGAATACATAGGGAAAGAGGCTTCCGCCCAAATCAATCAGGAGGCCGTGATAGGATACTACAATCAGATTAAAGAGCTGTCCGGGAAACTGGGCATCGATGTCCCGACCGATTGGGCCAGTCTGCAACCCCTGCTCCGCATGCCTGACGTAATTACCACCGAGACGATGGAGGCCGAAGAGGAAGAATGGGAAATCGTCCGGCAGACCATTGATGCCGCCATCGACCAACTGCGCGAATTCCGCATCCAGGAAGGGGCCATGCTTCAGAAGCTGTTTACCCAAAAGATCAGCAACATCGCCCAGCTCCTGCGTGACGTAGAGCCTTATGAGAAAGAGCGTATCGAAAAAATCAAGAACCGTATTCTGGATAATCTGAAGAAAAACATCTCGGTCGATTATGACAACAACCGTTTCGAACAGGAACTGATTTACTACATCGAGAAGCTGGACATCAACGAAGAGAAGAACCGGTTAGACAATCACCTGAAATATTTCCTCGAAACGATGGAGACAGGACACGGCCAAGGCAAGAAGTTGGGATTCATTGCCCAGGAGATGGGACGCGAAATCAACACGTTAGGCTCAAAAAGCAATCATGCCGAAATGCAGAAAATCGTAGTCCGCATGAAAGATGAATTGGAACAAATCAAAGAACAAGTCTTAAACGTATTATAAAAATGGCTGGAAAACTAATTATATTCTCGGCCCCTTCCGGGTCAGGCAAATCAACCATTATCAATTACTTGCTAAAGCAGAATCTGCACCTGCGCTTCTCCATCTCGGCCACAAGCCGCGCGCCGCGCGGAACGGAGAAAAACGGCGTGGAGTACTATTTCCTCACGCCCGATGAGTTTCGTGCCCGGATCGCCGCCGGAGATTTTCTTGAATACGAGGAGGTCTATACCGACAAGTTTTACGGCACGTTGAAAAGCGAGGTGGAACGTATCCTGGCAGAAGGCGACAACGTGATTTTTGACGTCGATGTGGTAGGCGGATGCAATATCAAGCATTATTATGGCGAGCGTGCCTTGTCGATGTTTATCCAGCCCCCCAGTATCGAAGAGCTGCGCCATCGGCTAAACGCCCGCGGAACGGATGCGCCGGAGGTGATCGAGAGCCGTATCGCCAAGGCGGAATATGAGCTTAGCTTTGCCCCCAAATTTGATGTCGTGGTTGTAAACGATGAGCTGGAAAAGGCGGAAGCCGAAGCCTTGCACATCATTCAAAAATTCCTGTCCGAATGAGAGAAAAAGAATTGTCCAAGAAGTGGTTCTACACGTTCATCGCGATTGCCTTAGCCGCAATAGCCGTGTTTGTCTGGGCATGTGTCAAAAGAGATGCCACGGTCATGGTGGCCACAGGCCTGGTGGTAGGGGTTCAAATCGTAAACATTGTCCAATGGATACACAGACACCCCAAAAAGAAATAGGCATTTATTCCGGATCGTTCAATCCCATCCATATCGGCCATCTGGCGTTAGCCAACTGGCTATGCGAATACACCTCGCTGGATGAGATTTGGTTTTTGGTAACGCCGCAAAACCCGTTCAAATCGGAGTCTGAACTTATGGATGACGCATTCAGACTCCGGTTGGTAGAACTGGCCATAGCTGATTATCCCAAGTTTCGGGCCAGCAATTTCGAATTCCATCTGCCCAGACCCTCTTACACCATCGACACCCTGCACGCCCTTACAGAAGCTTTTACGGATTGCCGGTTCCACCTGATTATCGGATCAGACAATTGGATGAAGTTTCCCAAATGGAAAGACAGTGACAGGCTGCTCGCGGAATACCCGCTGATCATCTATCCTCGCAAAGGATTCCCGGTCGATGCGAAAGCCGTACGGCATCCGCATATCCACCTTGTCAACGCGCCGGAAATAGAAATATCCTCGACCTTCATCCGCCAGGCCCTTTCCGAGAAAAAAGATATCCGCTTTTTTCTTCCCAAAGAAGTATGGGATTTGTTAAACCCAAATCGGTCATTAGACTTTGGGTTAAAATAGAAAACGAGCCATGTCTGAACAGCTCGACATAACTCGCTTCTTCATCATTCACTCTAAAACAACATTACATTATTAAGCCAATTAAAATTTTTTTGACTCTCAAAAAGAGGGATTCGGCTTCATTACCAACAAACTAAAAAACCCAAACACACTAAAACAAACCTATCAAAAAACTAAAACCTATAAAGAACCTGTACCCGAATCCTCTTTTATCAGTCAAACTCTTATCAATCAATAAAAAACCTAACAATCTTATTTTGCCATAACACCTATTGAAATCCAACTGATTACTTTGTTTTATGTCTTGTAATTATGTTTTACAGCACAAAAGTACGGCATTTTTTTGAATCTGATACTATCCTCATGAAAAAATAATGTGAAATAACGCTTTTATTGATTTAAATCAGTAACGGGAACAAAAAGCGGTTTGGAGGAATTCGTTTATACCTACATTTTTCTATTTCACTATTTGGAAATTCAAAAAAAAGCGGTACCTTTGCACCGCATTTTTAGTAATAACAACAAAAAACGTATCAGAAATGATGAACAAGTATGAAACCGTTTTCATTTTAACTCCCGTTTTATCTGATGCACAGATGAAGGAAGCGGTAGACAAATTCACCGGTATCTTGAAAGAACAAGGAGCAGAAATCGTAAACGTAGAAAATTGGGGCTTGCGCAAGTTGGCCTATCCGATCCAGAAGAAATCTACAGGTTTCTACAACTTGGTAGAATTCGAAGCAAAACCGGAAGTAATCGAAACCTTGGAGGTAAACTTCCGTCGTGACGAACGCGTAATCCGCTTCTTGACATTCCGTCAGGACAAATACGCAGCTGAGTATGCAGAGAAGAGAAGAAATTTGAAATCATCTAAAGAAACAGCAAAGGAGAATTAATCATGGCAGCTACACAATCAGAAATCAGATATTTGACTCCGCCTTCAGTAGACGTGAAGAAGAAAAAATATTGCCGTTTCAAGAAAAACGGTATCAAGTATATCGACTACAAGGATCCTGAATTCTTGAAGAAGTTCTTGAACGAACAGGGAAAGATTCTTCCGCGCCGTATCACAGGTACTTCGCTGAAGTTCCAACGCCGCGTAGCACAGGCCGTTAAGCGTGCACGCCACTTGGCTTTACTTCCTTACGTAACAGATTTGATGAAATAATAAAAGAAGAGGAGACAGAATATGCAAGTTATTTTGAAAGAAGACGTAGCAAACTTAGGCTACAAAGACGATATCGTAACCGTTAAGTCGGGTTACGGACGTAACTTTCTAATCCCCACGGGTAAAGCAGTTATCGCATCAGAATCTGCTAAGAAAGTATTGGCTGAAAACTTGAAGCAACGCGCTCACAAGTTGGCTAAAATCAAGGCAGACGCTGAAGAACTGGCCGCTAAATTGGCTGAGGTTAAACTGACTATCGGTGCAAAAACAAGCTCGACAGGTACTATCTTCGGTTCTGTCAACAACATCCAGGTTGCTGACGAGTTGGCTAAATTGGGCTACAACGTTGACCGCAAGATTATCTATATCAAAGACTCTGTAAAAGAGGTCGGCGATTACAAGGCAACCATCAAATTGCACAAGGAAGTATCTGTAGACGTTCCGTTTACCGTAGTTTCTGAATAATTATTTAGGAATAATATCGCCAAAAGAGGGTAACGATTTGTTCATTATCCTCTTTTTTTATATCTTTGGCACAGATAAAACAAACTTATTAATACCAGAAAAAATCATGGAAAATAAAAGACCAGTCGTTGTAGGAATCGGTGAACTGCTTTGGGATGTACTCCCGAACGGAAAACGAGCCGGAGGCGCTCCCATCAACTTCGTTTATCACGCCACCCAATGCGGGGCAGAAGGCTATGCCATCAGCGCCGTAGGAAATGATGTCTATGGAGCAGAGATACTCCAGGAATTAGACAAAAATCACATCGCACATTGTATCTCGACCGTTGAATACCCCACCGGTTGTGTCATGGTGGAACTAAAAGAGGGTATTCCCACCTATAATATCATAGAGGGCGTCGCCTGGGACCATATCCCTTTAACCCAAGAGGCGATAGCTATCATAAAACGGGCTGACGCCATCTGTTTCGGCACATTGGCACAACGCGCAGAAGAATCGCGCAAGACGCTTTCCGCCCTGTTGGAAGTGGCCCCGAAAGAGGCGTTGCGTTTCTTCGACATCAACATCCGCCAGCATTATTATTCTAAGGAACTGATCCAATTCTTACTGGACAAAGAGGCGAATATCCTCAAGATCAACGACGAAGAACTGGAGTTGCTTCGACCGATGCTCGGACTGGAAGGGAACGATGAGGCTTGCTGTCGCCAGTTATTAGAAGCCTACAAGTTGAAATATGTCATCCTGACTGCCGGGAGCAAGTTCAGCTCCATTTATTCGCCTGAAGAAATATCTACCATCCCGACCCCTAAAGTAGAAGTGGCCGACACCGTAGGAGCAGGCGATTCCTTCTCGGGAGCTTTCATCGCCTCCATCTTGGCCGGAAAATCCTTGAAAGAGGCTCATCAAAAAGCGGTAGACACAGCTGCATTCGTTTGTACGCAAGAGGGCGCATGGCCTGCTTATCCCCAAATATAATTGACCTATGAGCACACAACAACGCAACACCATCTGGATGCTGATCCCGGTAATGTTTTCATTCTTTGCCATGGGATTCGTGGATTTGGTAGGCATTGCCACCAATTATGTAAAAGCTGATTTCCAATTATCCGATACATTGGCCAACCTGTTGCCCTCGATGGTATTCTTCTGGTTCCTGGTATTCTCGGTACCGACAGGTATCATGATGAACAAAATCGGACAACGGAAAACTGTCTTGTTAAGCTTGGCGGTTACCTTTATCGCACTGCTTCTTCCCTTAATCAATTATTCCTTCGCCATGATGATGATATCTTTCTCCTTCTTGGGAATCGGGAATACATTGATGCAGGTTTCGCTAAACCCATTATTATCCAACATTGTCAGCGGAGAGCGTTTGGCCAGTTCGTTGACATTGGGGCAATTTATCAAGGCGATAGCCTCATTCCTCGCACCAATTATTGCCGGATGGGCAGCTGTATCGTTCGGCAACTGGAAACTCCTGTTCCTTCTCTTTCTAATTATTGCCATCATTGCATTGCTATGCCTATGGATGACCAAAATCGATGAAAAGGGAAATGAAGAAGTGAAAACCTCCTCGTTCAAAGAATGTTTTGCCCTATTAGCCGACAAGGTTGTATTGCTTTCGTTCTTCGGCATTGTTTGCCACGTGGGAATTGATGTAGGTACCAACCTAACCGCACCAAAGTTATTGATAGAACGTTTAGGCATGTCGCTGGAAGGCGCGGGATTAGCCACCAGCATATATTTCCTCTTCCGTACCATTGGTTGCTTTAGCGGAGCTTTCCTATTAGCATATCTTCCCACAAAGCATGTATTTACAGGGAGTATTCTGATGATACTAGCCGGAGTGGTAGGATTATTCTTTGTGGATTCGCTCATGGCACATTACATCTGCATCGCCCTTATCGGCTTGGGTAATTCCAATCCGTTCTCTATGCTTTTATCCCGGGCCATGCTTCATTTGCCGGAACGCAAGAACGAAGTATCGGGATTAATGATTATGGGACTTTTCGGAGGAACTATCTTCCCGCTCCTGATGGGCATCCTCTCCGATTGGATGCAAAGTCAGATTGGAGCCATCATCATATTAAGCATTGGTGTTCTTTATTTGGTTACCTTGATTCCTTCGTTTATTAAAGAAGGGAAATAGGGATTAGTTTGTTTCTATATTCCTGAATTTCAATTTATGAAAACAACAAAAATCCTAACCTGCACCAGTCTTTTGCTTGCCTCCTGTTTTCTCACGCAAGCAGGAGAATTGAAAATAAAGATTGACAAGAAATACCTGAATCTCCCGGTTTCCCATCAGGTGGAACGTGCGCCCATGACACTCCGGGCAGACGGCATGGAGGATTATTCCTTCCAGATTCGTCTCGCACAATCCCAACCAGATTATTGGGTATTTTGCGATATGTCACGTTATCAAGGAAAAGAGTTACGCATCGCTTATCCGGGCGATGATGCCACGTTAGGACTTATCTACCAAGCGGACGAGATAGCCGGCCAAGACTCGCTTTATCGGGAATCCAATCGCCCGCAAGTCCATTATACCCAGCGGCGCGGATGGAACAATGACCCGAACGGACTGATCTATTATGACGGAGAATATCATCTTTTCTACCAACATAATCCTTTTGAACGGGAATGGGAAAACATGCATTGGGGACATGCCGTGAGCCGGGATCTGATACACTGGACGGAATTGCAAGAGGCGCTCTATCCGGACGAACACGGGACGATGTTCTCAGGTTCGGCTGTAATCGACTATAAAAACACCTCCGGATTCGGGAAAAAGGGGGTTCCACCGATGGTAGCCATCTATACCGCGGCTAGTAGCGACCGGCAAGTTCAATGCATCGCTTACAGCTTGGATAAAGGACGCACGTGGACCAAGTATGCGGATAACCCTGTCATCGACTCGAAAGAGAAATGGAATAGCCAAGACACGCGCGACCCGAAAGTATTCTGGCATGAACCGATAAAGAAATGGGTAATGGTATTGAACGAACGGGACGGGCACTCCATCTATCATTCCGAAGACTTGAAACACTGGGAGTATCAAAGTCATATCACGGGATTCTGGGAATGCCCCGAGTTGTTTGAATTGCCTGTTGACGGGAATCCAAACAACACGAAATGGGTGATGTACGGAGCGTCTGGTACCTACATGATCGGCTCGTTTGACGGATACAAGTTCACTCCGGAGGCAGGTAAATATTATTATACAACGGGATCTATCTATGCGGCACAGACTTATACCAACATTCCAAGTAGCGACGGAAGAAGGATCCAGATCGGTTGGGGAAGAATAGCGCATCCGGGTATGCCTTTCAACGGATGTATGCTGATTCCGACCTCGCTCTCCCTGAAGACCACATCGGAGGGCATCCGCCTGTTCAGCACCCCGATTAAGGAATTTGACCAGCTCCAGACTTGTGTATATAAAGGTGCCTCACTGACCAGCGAACAGGCCGGCGAAGTGTTACAGCCCTACAACAAGAACGCGACGTTACGGATCAAGGCGACCCTGAAACTGTCTCATGCCACCAGTGCCGGATTGAGTCTGGACGGGCAAAACCTCTTGGACTATGACATGAACGGGAATCGGGTGAACGGGGTCTTCTACTCGCCGGACGATATGACCAGCATGGAGATTACGGTCGATATGATTATCGACAAGACCCTGGTGGAGACTTATGTAGACAACGGGGCCTACTCCTATTCTATGGAACGGAAAGCCAATAACCAAGAGGGATTCCGTTTCTGGGGAAATAATATCGAGATCAAGAACCTGGAGGTCTATACCCTGCAATCCATCTGGAATCCGTAAATTCGGTATATCTATCTGTAGTTTGTGTAAGTTGGTTGGTTTAGGAACGTCTTATCTTTGTACACGGAAATCAAAGTAAAACAAATTCATAAACCAACCAATTTATGCAAATGACAGAGACTGTAAAAACATCAACGCAACGAATTACCGTCATTGATGCTATGCGCGGCATAGCCCTAATCGGAATCTGCCTGACCCATGCCATGCAATATTTTGGCGCGTTTCCACCTGCACCCATCGAGACTCCTTTCCCGTGGATCGGGACTTTAGACGAAATGTTCAGTTGGCTTATCCGTTATCTGGTATTCGCCAAGTTCTATATCATTTTCTCGTTTCTTTTCGGATTGAGTTTCTTCATACAAATGGACCGTGCCGCCCAAAAGGGCATTGACTTCCGCCCGCGTTTTCTTTGGCGCTTGACTCTTTTGCTGATTATCGGCTATTTGCACAGCTTGATTTTCCACATGGATATATTGATTATCTATGCGATTGTGGGATTTCCGTTAGTCCTGTTATATAAAGTGCCCAATAAAGTATTGGTCGGCCTGGCTTTATTCTTCTTGTTAGGCGGAGTATCTTTAGGAGTCAATCTGTATAAAGCAGCTACCGAACCGCCCCGAACCGAGATTGTCGCGCAGAGCCGTCCCCGACCTACGGTCAATCGTCCCCAGCCTGACCTTTCGCTTACGGCCACTATCCAAAACAACTCGGCCGACCGGTTGGTACGCAAGTTTAATTTTCAGCACAATTCGGGACGTATTTACATGACTTTAGGATTGTTCATCTTAGGATTATGGGCCGGACGCATCCGTCTCTTCCACAACCTGGAGCAATACCGGACAAGGCTATACCGGTATGCCGGCATCGGACTTGCCGCTCTCTTATTGCTCTATGCCATCCAACCCTATCTGCCCGGAAGGGATGCAGGAGTATTGGCCGGGTGGCTCACTATGCCGGTCGAAAATATGATTAATCTATTGTCGGCTTATCTGTGGATTACGCTTATCGTCTTTCTGTATAAAAAGCCGCAAGTAGAAAAAACACTCGCGCCGGTAGTAAGTTACGGACGCATGGGACTGACCAATTATATCCTTCAATCCGTCATCGGGGTATTCCTCTATTATCGCTTCGGATTGGGATTGAATCAATATCTCGGCCCGTTCTTAGGAATGATGCTTTGTCTGGGATATACCTTCATCCAAATCTACCTCAGCCATTATTGGCTAAAGACATTCCGCTATGGTCCCTTGGAATGGTTATGGCGTTCGGGTACCTACATGAAGTGGCAACCGTTACGGAAATTAGCTCTACAATAAGACCACACAAAACGGCTTCTCATAAAAAGACGGTGCGTCAGAATGACGGTGTGTCATAATTGCAAACTGCTGCGTTATTTTCGGAATTCGGGCTAAGTCATTTACTCCAGTAAACTCCTGTCGCCCTCATCCTCAATGCCTTGCATTTTGCTAATTCTTACACACCTTAATGGGTTGCATCAAAACATTCATTTTGACACAACCCCATTCTGGCACACCGTCTCTGATTCTCAAACCTTCCGCAAGGCGCTATAAGCGAACTTTGATGCGCTTATTGCCTACGCATACGATGTAGACACCGCGCTGCAGGCCATCAAACTGCCGGAGCCCGAGGACCGTTTCTTTCTATTAAACGTTATGCGATACTTTATCTATTTAATGCGTTAAACAAATTTTTATATCAGCTTGCATTCGTATTTCTTTCTTATGTTCACTAGAACCATATAAATGACTTCTTTTGTCACCATAAAATTTAAAATGAAAAACAGAATCATTTACCGTATAATATTCTATATTATCGAACGAAATATCTGCTTGAGTTGAAGAACTATCTATCCAAGTTAGACTATCGTGCTCAAATACCACATTCAAATTCTTGAATATTACATCCGTGTTAGGAAATTTTCGGTTGATGTCCATTTCAAATCGATATTTATCCTCATTTATATAATAAATTGCCAATCCTTGCAATGTCGTGTCGTTTTCGAATATTAATTCGTCTAAAGGCTTTAAGAAGCGAGTAAATAAATTGAAACGAGCACCAGCTTTAATATCCATCTGACAATTGAATAGACGATACTCTTTTTCTTCCTTTACGCAAGAACATAAAGTAAGAATAATGAATAATATGTATAGACAACGATGTTTAAGCATATACTATTTCTTCTATAGGATTAATATATTGACATTCCATTTCAAATTTTCAGGGTATGTTTTCATATTATATAAATTTTGGTGATTAACATTCGTATTAGTTACTTCAAATATAGTTATCTTTCTTTACTCTGTATTATTCCATTTATTGTTTTTTTTCGTCTTTATGAAATATAGTGGTAAAAATTATTTTTTATATTCCAAATGAGAAAGTAAAAAATAATGCAAGATTTTTTATCTATCATAAAAGATCCTTCAACTCCACGCTGCTCCTTTCCGGGTCAAAACCAGAAAGAAGGATGAAAATAAAGGGCAGCTCCGCAAAGAACTGCCCTGATTATCTATTCTCAATAGTATCTATTACTCAAACACCGGCATCGGTCGGCCAATCCAAACCTGCGGTTGCTGCAAACCGAAGATAGCCGCGATAGTCGAAGCAATATCAAACTGCATCATGCTCTCCTCGATAACCGCCCCCTGCTTGATATGCTTTCCGCAAATGATGAAAGGCGTCTCCATCTCACGCATCGTCCGTCCGCCATGTCCTTTCTCGATACCGCCATGGTCAGCCGTAACGATAACAATACTCTCCTCCCAAATACCGGCATCCTTGACAGCCTGCACAATCTGGCCCACATAGCCATCTATCTCCTCCAGTTTCTCGTAATAAAGCGGAGTATCATGACCGGCGGCATGCCCCACATGATCCAACGCATCAAACACGACATTCACAAAGGCCGGCTTCTTTTCCCGGATATAATTTACCGCGAAACGGGCCGTAGCGGTCGAGTCTTTCGCTACCTCCACCACATGCTTGTCATAGTTCAGTGCAAGGGTATCCACCAGATAACGGATGCCTTCCCATTCATAGATATTCCCGATTTCAGCCTCCGGAGCTGCCGCACGCAATTCCGAGAAGATAGTCGGGAAAATACCATCCTTATTCACCACCCGCGACGGAAGGTCAGGCACCTGCGAGCCCCACTCGCAATACCCATGCAGCTCAGGTCCGGCACCCATATACATCGAAGCCCAGTTCACCGCACTCGACGAAGGCAATACCGAACGTTTCTTCAACGTATAAGCGCCACTATCCATCAGACACCGGATATGGGGAACTTTCGCCTTATCCATGCTATAGGCGCCCCACCCGTCAATACCAATCAAAATCACATGTTTCGCTTTCCATTCCGGCATCTGCTCGCCAGCCGGTTGGTTTCCAGAGCAAGCCACTAAAAGCAGACTTGCCAATGCCCATAAAATCAAATGTTTCATACTTATATTTTGAGGTTATGTGGTTAGGAGGTTATTAGGTTATAGGGTTATGAGTTTTTTAGTTTATTAGTTATTCAGCTTCCGCATGTTCAAGTTGACGAGAGAACAAGAAATAACCTTTATCTACTTGTCCGCTAATAAACTGAACACGTGCAAAATTACACATAACCCAATAACCCTATAACCTCCTAACCACATAACCCTATAACCTCCTAACCTAAAAAAATTATAACGTCTGCGGTGTTGTGGTCGGTCCCTCCACATACAAATGCCCGTTGGCATCTACACCCATCTTATCAATAAACACAACGCGCTCCTCACCTGTTTTTTGCGTACGTCCGTGATATACACAATACATCTGCTTGCCATCTTTCGACCAGGTGATGCTATTATGTCCTGTTCCGGTGACGATTCCGCCTTTCTCGACATTCTTCTCCAATACCGGATTATCGGCCGACTTGACAAACGGGCCTAACGGACTCTTGGAAGTAGCATAGCCTACGGCATAATATTGCCCTCCGAAGAAATTAGCCGAATACATCAGGTAATACGTATCACCCTTCTTGAACGCATACGGACCTTCCGACCAGCGCCGGTTCACTTCGCCCGAGGTCACCGAACGGCTCTCCCACTCCGCCTGCTTGTCGTCCAGCTTTACAGGCGGGCGAAGAATCAAGACCGGCTCTCCGATGATGCCGCTCAAATCCGGCTTCACCTCAACACCATAGATCCAGCTCTCCTCAATCTCCTTGAACTTGCCAGCCTTACGCGCCTCATCCGCAATCTCGCTCTCTACCGGATGCTTATAGCAACACTGGGAATAATACAGATAGGTACGTCCGTCCTCGTCCGTCAGCAAATTGCCGTCTATGGCCGGATATCCCGGGTCAAACAACGGTTTATCAGACAATTCCTTGAAAGGCCCGGTAGGCTTGTCGGAAACCGCCACGCCAATCCGGAAATTCTCCAATTCGTTAGTCGGATTCACATTCCAATCCGCACTATACAACATATAATACTTACCTCCACGCTCATACACCTCCGGAGCCCAGAAGTTCGCCACGCCCCAAGAGCCCGGAATATTTCCTTGAAATACCTGCCCTTCGGATTTCCAATTCACCAGATCCGATGAGGAATAAGCGCAAAACCCATCTTTCGCGCCGCCTCCGGTGCCATACATATAATACATACTATCCGAGGCCAACAAAATATAGGGATCACCAAACTGAACCGGTAAAGGGTTCGTGTACGTCAACGCCCCCTCCTCCGAAACACGCTTCTTTTCCGGATTGTTCGCGCAGGAAAAGGACAACAGGCCTGTCACTACCAGGCCCAACCAAACAGATGTCTTCATGTAATTCATTGCATTAACCATTTTATCCGGCAAAGGTAAACATTTTAGAAAATAATCTGCAGAGAGCGACCTTTTTATTTGCCAAGGCAGAGTCACCCAGCGAGTGGGTTTAACGGGAAAAGCCAGCACGGGACCCGTGAACCGAGAATATACAAAAGCCGATTCGCCAATGGATTAAGACAAAGAAACAACACACTCTTTGACAAGATTGAGGAAGGAAAAGGTTGGAAATACCGACAAGTTTATCTACCTTTGTAAAAGAATAAATCAGGACAAAATGAGAACCCGTGAAGAATATCTGACTATTTTGCATAATCATGCTGACGAATTGAAGCAACGTTTCGGCATACATTCGTTACGTATATTCGGCTCTGTAGCAAGAGGCGAACATCAAGCTGGAAGCGATGTAGATGTATGTGTAGAGATGGAACCGAATCTTTATCGTCTAATCTCATTGAAACAATGGTTGGAGGCATTGCTCGGATGTCCGGTAGATGTTGTGCGGGTCAATCGGAATATGAGTCCGTTCTTAAAAAACGAAATAGAAAAAGATGGAATCTATGTTATTTCCTAAACAAGATAAGATACTTGAAACACTGCGACAAATAAAAGAAGCCATTCTTTTGTTACAAGAATGGAATCGTGAAGTATCAAATGCCGATGACTACTTGCTGTCAGCAAATGGCATGAAGAATTTGGCTGCAAGCTGTATGCTTATTGAATCTATCGGTGAAGGATTCAAAAAGATAGACAAAGATTCGAACTCTCAATTACTCTCTTTATGGCCATCCATCCCTTGGAAAGCTGTAATGGGCATGAGAAACCAAATAGCACACGGATATTTCAACATTGATGCTGAAATTGTTTTTGATACAGTCAAAAATGATTTAGAGCCACTATTGCAAGCTACATCATTTTTTATTAATAAATTATCTGCAAACTAAACCATAAGCTTTCTTTCCTCAATCACCCCAAGCAGCCTTGTCTTTGGCGAAGTAGTGAGTGTGTCAAAATGCAAATTTTGTTACACCCACTACCTGTCTTATTAAACAAAGTTTAACAGAATAGCATACTAAATCTTTGTACCTTTGTAACGTTTCTTACAAATCACGCCAATTTTGGAGTGGTGAGGGGGGAACGGACATATATTTGAAAGGCGTTTACTTGACGCTTTGGTTTTGACGTATCAGAATCTCGCAAATTCAGAAACCTGTTAAAAACAAAGCAACGGTGAATGCTCTCGGGGTGTATATTGTGTACAGCCATTCGTATATCTTGTTGCCACAAGGCATCAAGGTAGAGGTTGTATTATATAACATCGGCGTGGGGCTTTCGACGTTGCTCGTTTCGACGAACTGGGCAATGCGAGAGCCTTGATGTGTGGGACGAGCGACAGAGTATGGTTCCCACGCTTTTTTATTGTTTAATCTTAAACTTTTCTGGAGGGGACACGGATAGGAAGTGATAGATATCCTTATGGAAAAAGATTATACAAAAGAATATCCAACAAATGTATTCAAATTCTTTTCTCTTGCTCAATTTCATGTAGATGCTTTTATTGACAATTACTTATATTTAAGTCATCCAAAGCAATTGAATGATGGCCTGGACGCATGTCGTGATTTTTTATACGTAGAAAACATTAAAACGCCAGATGTATACAATCAAATTGTTGAGAGTATTAGACAAAATAAACCTCAACTGATAAATCACAAACTCTCTTTTAGTACAGATAGGACAAGTCAAACATTAAAAGATGTTCTTTATAAGAGTTACTTTGATTTTAATGGAATCATTTCTTTCACTGACTCTAAAGCATCTATATTTAATAATGCAATGTGGGCACATTATACTAATGAGAAAGGTTTTATGATTGAATTTCACACAGATTCACTTTTAGAAGGAATAAATAAAGATTCAAGAAATAAAGATTTTGAAATAGTAACAAAGAAAATAGACTATAAAGAGAAACTAGATGCTATAGATTGTAATTTAATCCCTAATATAGGGGGACTAGATACTAATATCATTTTCCAAAAACAAACTTATTGGCAGCAAGAGAATGAATGGAGACTTTTTGCTAAATCTAACCACTATCTAAATGACACTTATGGAAGACATTTATTCTATCCTATACATGCAATAAAAAGAGTTTATTTAGGGAACAAATTTTGGGAAGAGATAAGTGAAAATGTCATAAAAGAGAAAGAGCAATATACCATAAAAAAGGACTATTTACCTTTTATTATAAATTTGAAAGAACTCGGGGATAAAGTGCTTTCAAGTTCAAAATCTTACCAAACAACAATAGGTTACAAGAATAACAAAAAAGATAATGAGACATATCATCCTACACGTTCTTTTCAAAAGATTATTAAAATAGAAATAAAAGGGAATGAAATTGCCATAGCATATGATGGATGCCAGCGTTGTAGTGAAAAAGAATTATAATAACAACATCTACTAATTTATCAATAGCAAGATTCTCTTAAATTAAATAGTTAAAGAAGGAAAATAAGAACGCAATATATAACAATAGAATGAATATATTATGCTAAAACAAAACGACAAAATAAAGATAACCACAGGTGGAGAAGCCACCATTCTTGAAGAATTGGGCAGTGGCGGTCAAGGTACTGTTTACAAAGTACGGTACTGCAATAATGATTATGCGTTAAAATGGTATCATAAAGCAGGTACACCCGAATTTTATAACAATCTGAAAGATAATATAGAGAAGGGTGCACCGGCTTCTTCTTTTCTATGGCCGTTATTCTTAACAGAGAAAGACCCAGAAGGACGTTTTGGCTATCTAATGGATTTGCGGAATCCTGTATATAAGGAGTTTGGAGACTTCTTATTAGCCAAAGCCCAGTTTGCGAGTGTTGAGGCTATGATTGAAGCTGCGATTAAGATATGTAGAGGCTTTCAGAAACTACATAATATTGGTTATAGCTACCAAGATTTAAACGATGGCAATTTCTTTATTAATCCGGCTAATGGTGATGTATTAATATGTGATAATGATAATGTCGCACCGTCTGGTAAAAACACAGGCATTTTAGGCAAATGCCGTTATATGGCTCCAGAGATTGTACGAGGAGAAAAGTTGCCAGATGCTCAATCTGACCGTTTTTCTTTGGCTGTCATTCTCTTTTTATTGTTTTTTAACAATCATCCATTGGAGGGAGAATTGATTGCAAAGTGTCCATGTATGACCGAAAAACATGAAAAGAAATTTTATGGTACTCAACCTATTTTTATTTATGAACCACAGAATACAACGAATCGTCCGGTTCCGGGTATTCATGTGAATGTGATAAAGCTTTGGCCACAATTTCCGGAATATGTCCGAAAAACGTTTATAGAGCAATTCAGTCAAGAAGCATTACAGGATTCAAGTTATCGCATCACGGAAAAAGAATGGTTAGTTAAGGTCTTGCTTCGAATGCGTCATGAACTAATAATATGCCCAGTCTGTGGCGGTGAAATATTTGTGGATATAGAGCATAATTTGTTTACGTGTGGCGATTGCCATCGCCAAATGCAACGCCCGCCTATTATTCAATCAGGAAATTATAAAGTAGTGGCTTGCAAAGGTAAAAAGATATATCAGTATATCACAAATCAAAACGATCAAAAGCTAAATATCTGTAGTGCAACTATTGTAGAAAGTAAAAAAACTCAGGGATTATTTGGCATGAGAAATGAGACTAACGATACATGGATATTAACCACCAAAAGTGGGAAAACTCGTCCTATAGCTCCTAATGAAGCTGCACCTTTATTAGTCGGTAATATAATATCATTTGGAAATGGAACTGAAGCAATAATCGTATAAATATAAAAAATTATGGACACAAATAGAGTAAAAATAGCCAGAAGGACAATGACGTTATTTTTCATAGTAGATACTTCTGGTAGTATGGCAGGAGCCAAAATAGGGTCAGTAAATGATGCAATCCGTGAAACTATACCGGATTTGCAAGAGTTATCAGACAATAATCCGGATGCAGCTATCAAAATAGCCGCATTGCAATTTGATACAGATGCTCGTTGGCTCTATCCTCAACCCATAGATTCCGCAGATTTTCGTTGGAATGACTTGCAAGTAAGTGGATTAACCAGCTTGGGGTTAGCCCTGAATACATTAAATGAGAAACTATCTAAATCACAATTCTTGCAAGAGGCCGCCGGTTCATTCGCTCCAGTCATCATTTTGTTATCTGATGGAGCGCCTACAGACCATTATAAAGATGGATTAGAAAACATTAAAAAGAATAATTGGTTTAAACATGCAATCAAAATTGCTATCGCCATTGGGAATGATGCAGACAAAAATGTATTAGCTGAGTTTACCGGAAACAGTGAAGCTGTTATAGAAGTGCATAATCGGTCTGCCTTAAAAGCTATTATAAGATTTGTAAGTGTTACGTCTTCACAAGTCAGCAGCCAAAGTAGCAGTGTTGATGATGCCAGCAAGCAAGATAAGGTCATTAGCCAAGTAAGAGATTATGTTGATACACAAAATATAGACGATACAGATTTAGATGAGTTCAACTAAACGAAAACAACAATTGTTGGCTTTCTACTCTTGCCATCAAGGAGCTTCACACAAGAAAACGGGTAAAGTGTGTCAAGATTATGCTTTTGCCCGTTTTAAAGAAATGGATAGCTATGCCGTCGCTATTGTTAGTGATGGACATGGAAGTAATAATTATTTCAGAAGCGACAAAGGCTCCCGAATGGCAGTTGAAGCAGCGACAGAAGCAATCAATGAGTTTATGAGAAACTTTCTGAAAGCCTCATCACGCAACAAACTATTAGATGCCTATATGCCGGACGATTTTATGCGACAGTTAGAAACAGCTATCGTGTATAAATGGCGCATGAAAATAAAAAATGACTATGATAAAGCTCCTTTTACAGAAGAGGAGGTAAAACTAATGACTCCAGATGCTCGTAAAAAGTATGAAGACAAGCCTGAAGAATATTTTGTTAAGGCTTATGGAGCAACGCTAATTGCTGTTATGGTTTATTCCAAACATTTCTGGTTTGGCTTGCATATAGGAGATGGCAAGTGCGTCGCGCAGTATACTGATGGGCATTTCGGCCAGCCTATTGCATGGGATGAGAAATGCTTTCTGAATGTTACGACTTCTCTCTGTGATGAAAAGCCATTAGACAATTTTCGTCATTGCTTCCATACAGACAATTTCCCGACTGCTATCTTCGTAGGCAGCGATGGCGTAGATGATTGCTTTGCGAATGATGAAGATTTATACGGATTCTATCAAGAAGTAATCCGCACTTGTCAAGAGAAGAGGTTTAAAGAAAAAAAATGCCGTAAAGATTTGGATGATTTTCTACCGGTTATGTCTGAGAAAGGCAGTGGCGATGATATTTCGATTAGTGGAATTATCAACATAGAATAATACTATGAGATGCGAAAAATGTGGTGCTGAATTTATGCCACCGAAGAATCTGGCTGCGTCATTTACAAACTGTCCTTTTTGTAAAGCTACAATCTTTAATGAGACAGTCGTGAAAAGCTATGCTTCTTTCTCTGAGTTCTTGCAATATATTGTATCCATATATGGGCAGGAAATCTATAAAGACAAGCAAAGATTAAATGGCTTAATTGCTGATTTCTATAACGGAGAGGAAAGAATGAAACGTGCTTATGTACGTGCAATTCAAGAAGATTCTTTATCTCAACGCATTTATAACTTATCATTAAAATCATTAAATGAACGGGAAGCTTTCTATAATCAAGTGGTTACTCAATTTGCAGAAGCCAACTTTTATTCACAAGAGTTAGGAAAACAAGTTGTAGATAGCTTTATTAAAGGAATAAATTTAACTATTTTACAACCTGTATCAACAAAAGCTACAGAAGAAGACGGACAATGGGTTGATGAATGTGGAGTTATGTATAGTGCAAATCGAAAGAAACTGATAAAAACACTAAAACATTTATTCAATAGTAAACGTTATGAAATTCCTATGGGTACTATCTGCATTTGTGATGATGCCTTCTCTAATTGTTCATCTTTGACGGACATAAATATACCATCCTCTGTAACAAACATAGGGGAAAATGCTTTCTGTGATTGTTCATCCTTGACGAATATAGATATACCCTCTTCAGTAACAGCTATTGGAAGTTTTGCTTTTTGTAATTGTTTTTCACTTACAAACATTACTATACCTTCTTCGGTAACAAGCATCAGATATGCAACTTTCATCGGTTGCTCATCCTTGACAAGCATCAATATTTCTCCCTCGGTAACAGATATTGGAGAGGAGGCTTTCAGTGGTTGTTCATCATTAACAAGCATCAATATTCCTTCTTCGGTAACAAATATTGGAGGTTGTGCTTTTCTTGATTGCTTGTCTTTGACAAATATAAATATTCCTTCTTCCGTAACAGACATAAGCGAATGTGCTTTTGCAGAGTGTTCATCTTTGACAAGCATAGATATTCCATCCTCCATAACGAGCATAGAGAGTGGAGTTTTCATCGAGTGTTCATCCCTAAAGAATATAAACATACCCTCTTCGGTAACAGATATTGGAGAAGAGGCTTTTGCTGGTTGTTCTTCTTTAACAAGCATCAATATTCCTCATTCTGTAATATGGATTGGAGATGGGGCTTTTGCTAAGTGTCCATCTCTGACAAATATCAATATTCCCAAAGGTTCAACAGATAAGTTTAAGAAGTTATTAGATAAAGAATTTCATCATTTATTAAAAGAGGCATTATGAAGACAAAGATTCCGGGCGTAACGTTCTCTTGGAAACGAGCGTTAGGCATTACAAAGATTAAACAGCAGATAGCAAGGGAAACCGGTATTCCTACCTCTAAGCAAGGCTTGGAAAGGAAAATCGGTGCAACAATTTTAAATCTGCTAAAAAAGAAGTTATAACATGCAATGCGAGAAATGCGGCGGCCAGTGGATTCCACCTAAAGGCAAATTTCCTTCTTTGGATAATTGCCCTTTTTGTGGTGCAACCGTATTGAACATAGAAAAGGCAAGAAGTTTAGTTTCCTTATCTGACTTTTTGCAATATCTTGTATCAATATATGGAATAGAGATTTATAACGAGAAACACAGGTTGTACGGTTTTATAGCAGATTTGTTTGTCTGTGATGAGAAAATGATGCGAGTGTATCGCCGCGCTATTCTGGAGGATTCACTATCTTTGCAGGTCTATGAACTGCTATTGAAGTCTAAAAGCAAGCGCAGATTCTTGTTTGACCAAATGGTTTCTCAATTTATAGAAATGAATTTCTATGAGCAGATCTTTAGTTTACAGATAGTTTATGCTTTTACTCATGGTATAAATATCCATATGAAATATTATGCCAAAGAAACAGATAGCAGCGTTATAGAAAATAGGAAACTATTGTATTGTAAAGCATTATATAATCAAGGAAATAACCTTTATTTCACGGCAAAAGTAATAGAAGGTTTGTATAGAGATACTACTGATGAATATTATAACAAAGCAAAACGGGGTAATCGTAAAGCTCTTAGCAATCTCCATTGCTGTTATCAGAACATCAAAGGCATCAAGCCTATTTACGAAAAAGCAATACAATGGTATCGCAGGGCTATAGATTTTGGAAGTAAGGATGCTGAATATCAGATAAGTATTTGTAATAAAGAGCTTCAAAGACTATATGGAATAAGGTAATAGATCTCTTCTATCAGCAGAGTAAATAAAAACAACAATTTAAAATATAATAGAATGGGCTTCTTTAAAAACTTTTTTTCACTGCGGACAATAAATATTATTGTCGGCACATGTATTTGTATTTGGGTAATTTTATTTACCCTACTTATTATAGAAAGTGGTTTTTTTTCGGATTACGGTAGGGGACGATGGGTAAGTCGGGTGGATGAATTGGATGACTTTATTTCCGGCAAAAAGATAAAGCTTTTTACTGATACCGTTAATGGCGATATGTTCCAATTCAAGGAGATGTTAGTCATACCTCTGGTTGAAATAACGTCTGATTCCTCCGGAGTACAACAGAAGATTCTTAATTTCAAAATGTATGATACAGAGCATAAGACAGAATCTACTCTATTCCAAACCAACCAAGAGATAAGATGTTCCAAGCTAATTCAAACGAAAAGCCATCTTATTTGGTTCATCGAAGCAAATGAGCAATTCTTTATTTATGATAATCAAGGGACCGATTTAATAGCAAGCCCTCATAAGCCGGGCTATACTTTCGTTTATCCCGAAACATCTGATATAGATATAGAAAGATTAGATTCCGGAGAACAGTACTCCACAGTAAAGAAGACTGAGATGCCTGATACCTATTTGGTCAATAACTCAGTGCCTTCATTTTCGATTATAGGTAACCAGCTATTGCTTTATGCTCAAAAGGACAGAGATAAACAATATTGGGTTTATGACCTAACGACAAAAGAAATTCATGAAATAACAGCCAAGTAATGAACACTCGGTGAGAATACGTTTGAAACAAAAACAAACATGATACACATCCTACATACTGCTGATTGGCATTTGGGGCAATCTTTTTTCGGATATGAGCGGGACGAGGAGCATGAGGCTTTTCTTACGTGGTTGATTCGTATTATCGAAGAGGAAGAGATTGATGCGTTGCTTATATCGGGGGATATCTTCGATGTGTCGAATCCTTCGGCGGCTTCCCAACGCCGGTTCTTCCGGTTTCTGAAAGAGGCGAACCGGAGAAATCCGCATTTACAGATTATCCTGACGGCCGGGAATCATGACTCTGCGGCACGTCTGGAGGCTCCTGTACCGCTATTGGAAGAGTTGAACACCCATATTGTGGGGATTGTCCCCAAAGACAAGACAAAGCAGGTGGATTTCGCTTCCCTCTTATTGCCTATATGGAATAGGGAGCTGAAGCGTGAGGCCTGGTGCATGGCGGTACCATTCCTGCGTCAAGGCGATTATCCGCAAGCGGAAGAGAATGCCTCGGAAGAGGTAGACACCTATCTGTCCGGAGTCCGGCGCATGTACAGCCGGCTTTATGAATATGCCGTTTCCCGTAAAGAGAATGGGGAAGCTATCCTTGCTATGGGGCATTTGCACGCCAGCGGAGCGGAGCTATCGGAGGATGACCGGAGCGAGCGTACCATCATGGGCGGACTGGAATCGCTTCCTGCCTCTGCCTTTCCGGAAGGGATTGCCTACGTGGCGTTAGGACACATCCACAAGGCACAATGCATCGCGGGGAAAGAACATATCCGTTATTCCGGAAGCCCCCTACCGATGTCTTTTTCAGAAACGAACTATCGGCATCAGGTCGTTCTAATAAGCATAGATGACGGAAAATTACACGACATAAAAACCATTCCTGTTCCTCTTTGGGCAGAGCTGAAGCGTGTGCCTTCCAAGCCTTTGCCTCCGGATGAAGTACTTCAAGCATTGCACGGCTTACCGGAAGCGGAGGATGGTTCGGACAAGAGCCGCTGGCCTTACGTGGAAGTTCAGGTACTCTTGCATGAGCCTGCACCCGCCTTCCGGCACAAAGTAGAAGAGGCCCTGCAACATAAGGCCGTGCGACTGACCTCTATCCTGCCCTCTTATCCCCAAGCGGAACAGGACAAAGCGGAAAAACAACCGCTTACTTTCGAAGGCTTACAGAAGCTGAATCCGCTGGATATGTTGAAACGGAGCTATGAAAATAAATATCACACCGAGATTTCGGAAGATTTGGAAACCCTATTTACAGATGTAATGAGAGAAGCGTATGAGAATAGAAGCAATTAGAGGCCGTAACATCGCATCGCTGGAAGGCGATTTTTGCTTGGATTTCACCACCGAGCCTTTGTCGTCGGCCGGAATCTTCGCCATATCGGGGCCGACCGGCTCCGGCAAATCGACTTTGCTTGACACGATGTGCCTGGCTTTGTTCGGGCGTACCCCCCGGACTGAACAGGCCAAAGAGAATAACGTCAAGGTAAAAGATATCCGGGAAGATATGCTGGCGCAAAGTGACCCGCGCTTTCTATTGCGACGTGGCACGGCTTCCGGATATGCGGAAGTTGACTTCCTGGCCTTGAACGGACAGCATTACCGCGCCCGCTGGTCGGTAAGGCGTGCCCGTGAGAAAGAAGACGGGAGTTTACAGGGGGTCACCCTATCGCTCACCCATTTGGATTCCGGTACTCCGGAACCGGGAAAGAACAAAGAATTGCAACAACGAATCGTGCAACTCATCGGATTGACCTTCGAGCAATTCACCCGCTCTGTCCTATTGGCTCAAAACGATTTCTCTACCTTCTTGAAAGCAGAACAGAGCGACAAAGCTGCCCTTTTGGAAAAACTGACGGGAACGGATATCTACTCGCAAATATCCCGTCTTATCTACGCCAAATGTTCGGAGGCCAAAACGGATTTGGATGCTATACAAGCCAAGATTCAAGGAGTTGAGTTGCTCAGCAAAGAGGAGTTGGCGGCGTGGGAAACGAGACAAAAAGAATTGGCTCTGAAGGTCTCTGCCTTAGAAAAGGAGAAAAAAGAACGTCAGGTACGGCAAGAAGCCGTAAAGAACAGCCATGCGCAAGCCGAACAGATAAAGAAGCAACAGACGGAAGTCCGGACGGCTTTAGAGAATGCCGGTAAAGCGCAGCTCCACGTGCAAGAGGAACTGGAGAAGGCCATATCCAGCCGGCAACAAGAAGAAACGGCCTACCGGAATCTGCAACCGGAATTGCTACAGGCCCGAAAAGCGGATATCCAGTTGGAATCGCTGAACAAGTCGGTCAAGGAGAAAAAGCAGATTTGGGAAAAAGCCTTTCTGCATTACCAGACCGAAGAGAAAAAATATAAAGAAGCATACCAACGGTGGGAGAAAGGCAGGCTGGCTATCCAAGGCCTCATGCAATGGTTTGAAAAGCATCGTCCGAAAGAACATATAGCCGAGCAATTACCGGCCCTCCTGCTTCATCTGGATTCGGCTGAAGAACAAAAGAAACAGGTCGAGAGTCTGAGCAAAAAGCAGAAAAGCCTGAAACGGCAACAAGCTCAAATCCAAAAGGATTGTCAGCTCACGGCAGATGCGTTTCTCGAAAAGCAAAAAAAATGCCAAGAAGCAAACCAAGAAATAGCCCGAACAAAGGATTTACTCCAACAAGAGGATATCCAGAAAATCCATGCTGACATCGAACATGTGCAGCAAGAGCGGGAACAAAAATTGCTGGAAAAGGCACAATTCGGAACTACGGGGGATATCCCGTTATTGCGCAGCCGACTTACGGAAGGCCAGCCCTGCCCGGTATGCGGAAGTACCCATCATCCGTTTGCCCTGCCCGAAACAGATATTTGGCTACAGAACATCAATCGGGAGATAGATCAGGCTACCCTCCGCCTGAACGAACTGAACCGGAAAAAAACGCAGCTGCTTGACCTGGAAAAGCTATTCAACCGGCTTAACCAGCAATATATGGTCATGCAACAGGAATTGATTAAAGATGAATCGCGGCGTAAAGAACTGGAAAATCAGCTTACGTGGATTAAAAGCCAATTAACCGATACCCATAATTATCTACTTGAAGCGGAACAAAAACTGGAGCATGCCTTACAGGAGACGACCTCTTTATTCGGCCATACGGAATGGATTCAACACTGGAAAGAAGACGCCAAGGTGTTCCGGAACAAACTGACCGAGTTCTCTCAAGAATGGAAAGAGAAGAAAACGCAATTGGAGCAGCTGAAACAGGAGTTAGGTGGCTGGAAATCGGCCGCAGATACGCTCCAGGCATTCTTACCGGCGTTATCGGAACAAGTCCAACGCACTGAACTGGATTATAAAGCTCAAGTGGAAGAAACCGAAAAACTAAAGGCCGAACGCAGCAAACTGCTGAAGGGGGCTAATCCGGATGAGGTGGAGCAGGCAAGTAAAGCCAAAATAGAAGCGTGGGGACAAAAACAGCTACAATTGACCGAAGCCAAGAACCGGCAAGCCGCCATTGTGGCGCAAGAAGAAGGGCGCCTGAAACAACTGGAAGAGAATCTTCAGCAAGCGGCCCAACTTCAACAAGAAGCTGAACGGTTATGGCAAGAGTGGCTATCGGATTATGAAGCCCGTGCAGAAGGCATCTCCTTGGATGCGGCGTGGGAAGAGACCAACCGGTTACATAACGAAGCGATATTCCGAATCCGCACACATCAGGAAAACAAACAGCGGATCGCCCAATGGCAGGAAGCGTTGAAGCAAAAACAGCTAAATTACGAACGATGGGCACAACTGAATGACCTGGCCGGCTCATCCGATGGTTCAAAGTTCCGCCGTATTGCCCAGGGGTACACCTTGGATGTTCTTCTGGGGTATGCCAACGTGCATCTCCGCGAACTGACCAAACGGTATCGGCTGGAGCGTGTCCCGGACACTTTGGCTTTGCAGGTCATCGACAAAGACATGTGTGATGAAGTCAGGACCATCCACAGCCTTTCGGGGGGAGAATCGTTTCTGGTCTCACTGGCTTTGGCCCTCGGGCTATCCTCACTCTCCTCCAACCAGATGAAAGTGGAAAGCCTGTTTATTGATGAAGGATTCGGTTCGCTGGATGCAGATACATTGCGTGTCGCCCTTGATGCTTTGGAAAACCTCCGGACACAAGGACGCAAAATCGGCGTCATCTCTCATATCCAGGAAATGACCGAACGAATCCCGGTGCACATTCAGGTTATCCGCAACGGGAATGGAAGAAGTTCGTTGGAAATAGAATAAAAAAGACGGGACTGTGTCAAAATGAATGTTTTGACGCAACCCCATTAAGGTGTGTCAGAATTAGCAAAATGCAAGGCATTGAGGATGAGGGCGACAGGAGTTTACTGGAGTAAATGACTTAGCCCGAATTCCGAAAATAACGCAGCAGTTTGCAATTATGACACACCGTCGTCCCTAAATAAAAAGTAATTATTTGTTATTCGCGTAATTCTTGTTTAAATATTCCAATAATTCAGCTGTAATATCATAGGCATCATTGGCCAACAGGATATTATCACCTGCCGTATTGCTGAAAACAACCTGAAATCCGCGGCCTTGATTGAATACCTTCAACTGTCCGACAATCGAATCGCGCAATTGTTCATTCAGCTTCTGCTGTTCAGCCATCAACTCCTGAGACAGGCGCGTGTCCAAATCCTGCAGTTCCTGACGCTTGTTCAACAAACGCTGCTGTTCCTGCTCAGCTCTTTCTTGCGTTAAAAATGCATTATTGGAGATTTTGCGCTGAAACTCTTCCATCTCTTTCTGCAAAGAAGCCGCTTTCTGATTCACACTGGCTCTTGAGCTTTCAGCCTTTTTCAAAATGATTTCATTCAAATCTTTCGCATAATTGTAGTTCTCTAAAAGCGAATCGACATTGACATACGCCACCGGCAAAACACCCGTCGGAGAATCGCCCTCACTCGTCATCGGTTTTACCACACTCGCCTCTTTCTTATCCGAAAATTGCATCACAAAAAGAATCACAATGGCAATAGCTAATACGCCATTGATAATGTAGTTAACGTTCTTCATATATTATCTTTTTTATTTATATCAACCACTATTCTCATTTTAGATTTGTTCTTTCTTCATCCTGTCATACAGATTCTGATGCTGTACTTGCAGCCTGTCTTCGGTTTTTGCGCAATAAATACCTTTCTTACGCAGCCCTTTATTTCCCTCAATATGCGTATTCGGGAAACGGCCGCCCTTCACTAAAATGACCTTTATGCAGAGTAAAACTACACAAATAGCAATAATTATGACTGTAAGTAATAACGTTTTTAGCATTTTCTCTATATTTGTGAACGCAAATATAAGGGTTTCACCGATTATAAAGTAGCTTTTTCCGATTTAATTCTACTTTTTTTCGATAAAAACCCGGTTTGATGAGATATATTAACTTTATAAACTACGAACAAAATGGTGAAAATTACAGACTTACAGCCAGAAATCGTGTGGAAGTATTTTTATGAAATTACGCAAGTTCCACGTCCTTCCAAGAAAGAAGGAAAAATAATTGCTTATTTGGAGGCATTTGCCAAGAAGCATAACCTGAATATCAAAAAAGACCAGGTCGGGAACATCTTAATGTCGAAACCGGCAACTCCCGGCATGGAAAACCGGCAAACCGTCATCCTGCAATCGCACATGGATATGGTTTGCGAAAAAAACAATGACACCCAACACGATTTCGACAACGATCCTATCGAAACCATCGTGGACGGAGAATGGCTACGTGCCAACGGAACAACGTTGGGCGCCGACAACGGTATCGGCATGGCTGCCGAACTGGCCCTGCTCGCCTCTGACGATATTGAGCATGGCCCTATCGAATGTCTGTTTACGATAGACGAAGAGACCGGACTGACCGGGGCAAAAGCCATCCAGGAGGGATTTATGACCGGGCACATTCTGCTGAACCTGGATAGTGAAGACGAAGGACAAATCTTCATGGGGTGTGCCGGAGGTAAAGACACACAAGCCCTGTTCCATTACCAGCCGCAAGAAGCGCTTGCCGACCGGCTTTATTTCCGTATTGATGTAGTCGGATTGAAAGGAGGACATTCGGGCGGTGATATCCACAAAGGATTAGGTAACGCCAACAAGATCCTGTTCCGCTTCCTTTATTTGTTAAAGAAAAAAGGCTATGATTTCACGCTGTGTGCGGTAGATGGCGGGAATCTGCGTAACGCCATTGCCCGCGAAGCGCACGCTATCATCGGATTGCAGCCAGATGACAAAGAGAATGTCCGGGTGTTGCTGAATCATTTTACGGCTGACATCGAAAACGAGCTGAAGCACGTGGACAAAGATGTCCGGATGGTGATGGAGTCGACCGACCAACCGGAGTCTTATATCGACCAGCCTACAGCCGAAAAAATCATCAACGCCATGATGGCTTGTCCTCATGGAGTTATCGGAATGAGCCATGATATCGAAGGACTGGTTGAAACATCCACCAATCTGGCTTCTATCAAAATGAAAGAAGGCAATACCATCTTGGTCGGGACCAGCCAGCGCAGTTCCATCGAATCATGCAAAGAAATGGTGGCCAATCAGGTAGCCGCGACATTCCTGTTAGCCGGAGCACAAGTATCTCACGGAGACGGGTATCCGGGATGGGCCCCCAATCCGGATTCGGCTATTCTAAAAATCGCTCAAGCGACTTACGAGAAGTTATTCCATAAACAACCGGAAATCATGGCTATCCATGCCGGATTGGAATGCGGACTCTTCCTGGAAAAATATCCGCATCTGGATATGATTTCATTCGGACCGACCCTTCGTGACGTGCATTCACCCAACGAACGCATCGAGATTAAGACCGTTGGAATGTGGTGGAGCCACTTGCTGGAATTGCTGAAAAACATTCCGGAAAAATAAGAAGCTGTTTGGAATTTAGAAGCTGTTTGCGTTCATAAATTGACGGTGCGTCAGAATAGGTAAGAAGCCAGACGCTGAGGGCGAGGGCAAAGGAGTTTACTCCTGTAAATGCCTGCAGCCCTCATCCCCAAAGCACGAAGCCGATTGCCCCTTATGACGCACCTCCTTTTTTATTCCACGACATACCATGTATATCCTCTGGCGGGAATCTTGACTTTCAACGCTACATTCCCGTTGCCATCCAACACATAAGTCTGAGCCGGACGCTCCTGTTCGCGAATCTTGGCTTTTCCTTTCAACCCCGTATAATATAAAGGCAAAGAGATGATGCGCGTGATATCCTCGTCCGTCGGATTGAAGAACATCGCCAAGGCTTTTTCCTTCTCTTGCGGATTGACATGCATGATGCCGTCCCAATCCCGCGCGTCGGGCTTGCGCAGATGGATGATATCGCTATTCAGGATGCGGCGGTACTTCTTATACCATGAGATAATTTCCTGAACCGCCTTCTTGGTTTCTTCCGTATCATAAAGGCGCGGACCACGATAGCATGCCTGAATGCCTGCACCGTAGTTCTGGAACATCAACGTCTTGTATTCATACAAATGTTCGCTCAAAGGTTCCAACGTAGCGGCAGCACCTCCCCCATGATATTCCACCAACGGGACAAAGCTCCAAAGCGAAGAGGGAATCCGTTCCCATGTACAATCGTAGTTCAATTGCCGCGTATGGATCAATTGCCTGTCTCGCGGGAGAGACCAGTTTACTTCCCGATACCCAATGCTCGTCTTTGTCGAACCGTTCAGAAAATAAAAATCAGGCACATTCAAATAAATGCCATTTTCACACATCCAATGATACAGTTCCGTGATTTTATGAAATTGGTTCCATTGCGAATCGTCCAATCCTTTGTGGTGCGCATGTTCTGTCGAAGCACAGACATCACCCGGATAAGAACCGTCGTGCTCGAAGCAGGTCATGCCGGTCTGTTCGAAGAAGATTTTTATCTTCCGGAAATACTCGTACCCCCAATCGCTACAGAGGCAAGGCGAACTCCCGAACGTCATGCCGCCCCGCTTCCCTGTCTTCGGATTAATCACATCGACCTCATCACTAATCCAACGGCTGGCCAACAGGGAATAACACCCCATCTCGATTCCTTTGCTTTTCGCATAATCCACCAAAGTCTTAAACTTGGCGATATTTTCTTCCGAGATATCCTCTGCATCCGCCCCGGAACCGAAGCTCAGGATAATCATCTCGTACCCCGTTTCCGCACATTGGTCTACGGCTCGGCGCACAACGTCCGGTTCACTTGACGTAAGATGCATAAAGATGGGATTCTCGGTTGTCCAAGGCGCCACGGTCCGATAAAAACGACGCGTAAACAGGCCTTTGCGCTCCCGGTCAAAACTATCAAAAGGCATTTCATAAACACGAAACGAACGGAACACCCCGCCCGGCTCCACTTGCTGATCCGGACCAATCGGCGGAGCAACTTGCAAGACACAAGGGGTTTGCATGGGGTAGTTACGTTGGGAAGTATATTCAGGATCTTCCACCCAATGCTCCGTAATGTCTGTTTCCTTCTCCGTAAAGCTCCCTTTGCAATTATAATCGCTCTCAACATGAATATTGGACAAAAGGAATGTCGAAGGATCACCGCCACTGGGCGATTCAGGTTCGGCAAAAGCCAAATCCTCTACTTGAAAATGATCTACGTTAATCGGTAATGCCGAATCGTTCCCGACTTCAAACCACTTGCAGATCACAGGAATCTCGTCATAAACCGCCACATGGAGCTTCACGACCACCTCTTTCAGCTCCTTGTCACCCCGCATCGTAAAGACAATCTCCTTCCCCGTAGGCGCTTTCTTGTTCAACGCCCCACGCGAACGCGCCCAATGAATCGTTTCCTCAATCGGCTTTACCTCAAAATCTTCCACCAGAAAAGATTCGGGAACCGTCTGCATCGTGTCCACCCATTCCGTTCTCAAATAACCGCGTTCGGGTTGTCCCGCCAGTCCGCCTAATTGCCATTTCTTCCCATCAATCCATACCGCGCCTTCACTACTCACCGCCCGAAGCAGGCTTTCCCCCAGCATCCGGTTCGTATAATCTACCGTAGCCAAATTGGGCATGATGCGGAACGTACGCGAAACCAACGCATTTGCCACAACAATACTCTTGCCATCCTCCGAACGGTAAATACCCGCTTTCACCTTTTCCGGAGTCAAGAGCCAATCGAAAGGCGTACGTTCGGAAAGCAAGGCATCGTAAACGGGTAATCGGCTTACCTTCTCCTCCAGGCGTCTTACCACTTCAGCAGATTGTTTCGGCCCTTCACCCGGCGCGTTCACATCCACCATTTCCGGACGAACGCCCTGATAGGTAAACCGAGGTAACACCGGGCTGAGAGGCTGATTGATTACATTAAATTCATAAATAGCCGGAGGTGCCGAAGCTTTCAATATATTCAAACGAACTTTCGATGTCTTGTACGCACAAGGGAATTTGATCACCTTGCAATCGCCCATCGGCTCATCCGAGACATAAATACCTTTCCATTCATTATCTTCCCATATCTCAATCCGATAAGCCTGAATCCGGTTCTTTCGTTTATTGGAAAAGCCATCCTCGCTATTTTCCACATCACAACATTCAAATAGGGAAATCTTATTGAAAGGTTCATTCTCGTTTATATGAACCGTTAATGTAGCCGTTGTATCAACCGACATCCAGCAAGTCTGCATCCCGCCATCCGTGGCCAACGAAGCATCATAACATTGCTTCTCGTTCCGATAGACAGAACTGGCCTCTGTCCTTGCCTGTAAAGACAGGAATTTCCCGTTCCGAGGCAGAGGTTTGTCCGGTTGTATTCCTATACGCTTACCCAACCGGATAATCGCATTCGCTTCATGTTCCCGGATTTTTCCTTTTTGGTCAGGCGCTACATTAATAACAAGGGTATTATCATTATCGGTGCACCAATAAAACAGCTCCTCCAATTCATCCAAATCTCTTACCGGAGAGAGTTCTCTTTTTTGAAACCAGTTCCACGCCTTGCTGATACAAAGCGTATGCTCGAAAGGCAAATAATAGGATTTTCCCTGGTGCAGATATTGTTTCTTATCCATTTTATGGGCAATCTTCGGATCCCATAACCGGAAATCACTGGGGAAATATTGGAAATAATACTTATTGTCTACAATCATCGAATCAGGCAAAGCAAATTTGCGCTCATTTTCCTTGAGTACAATGGTATGATTCACACTAACGGCACAGGTCGGATTATATCCTTTAACCAAAGAATATATTTTAGGCAATTGCCATTCATCCACCTCTTTATCCCATCCGCCATCCAGCCAAAGCTCACAAATAGGGCCATAATTCGTAAACAATTCCTCCAATTGCTTACACATATAATCAATGTAGTCATTAAAATCCTTACTTGTATAAGCGGGTTCATGCCGGTCCCACAAAGAATAATAGATAGCGAATTGCAAACCATACTTTTTACACGCATCCGATACGGCCCTGACTACATCCGTCTTCACGGGAGAGGAAGCGACATCATAATCCGTATACCGGCTATCCCACAAACAAAATCCATCATGATGCTTTACGGTCAGCAAAACATAACGAAAACCCGCCTCTTTCGCAATGCGGATCCATTGGTCGCAATCCAAATCTTCCGGATTATAACGCTCTGCCGGAATCGTGCCATCCGACCACTCCGTCTCGCCAAAAGTATTGATTCCAAAATGAATGAACATACCATACTTCCGTTTCTGCATTTCTTCTTGAGTCAGGTTCGGATGGTCTGAAGGGGTAATTTCCTGCGCTTTAAAAGGATTTATAAAGCCGCACAAAAACACGAAAAAAATAACGATGATTGAGATTCTCATATCTGTAATTATTTAAGAAGCTGTTTTGAATTTCTTCGGAAAATAGTTATGCAGCTTTTTCTAAATT
>ERZ857521.1078-NODE-1078-length-35717-cov-4.448096_pt1 | contig 35717 bp, 36 predicted proteins | sample MGYA00519701_ERZ857521 | MGnify/ENA primary metagenome ERZ857521 (study PRJEB31778, sample SAMEA3449346) | human gut metagenome | biome: human gut; feature: human-associated habitat; material: faeces | place: United Kingdom | collected 2010/2012 ...
AGGCAAGGGTCTGCAAAACCCTGATTCCCCGGTTCAAATCCGGGTGTCACCTCCACATCGGAGCAAGCGTTCTCACGCTTGCTCCGTCTTTTTTTGAATGTGTCCCTGCTGCCCTTCCGCCGCCTGTTGCGGCGCGCTACTCTATGAATCTGATATCCAGGAGGCTGTTTTATGTCTACTTTGCGAGAAGAGATCTCCCGGCGCCGCACCTTTGCCATCATCTCCCACCCGGACGCCGGCAAGACCACCCTGACAGAAAAATTCCTGCTCTACGGCGGAGCCATCGCCCAGGCCGGCGAGGTCAAGGGCAAGCGGGCCCGTGCCGCCACCTCCGACTGGATGGAGATTGAAAAGCAAAGAGGCATCTCCGTCACCTCCTCCGTGCTGCAGTTCCAGCACGACGGATACTGCATCAACATCCTGGACACCCCCGGCCACCAGGACTTCTCTGAGGACACCTACCGCACGCTGATGGCGGCGGACTCCGCCGTCATGGTCATCGACGGCGCCAAGGGTGTGGAGCCCCAGACCCGCAAGCTCTTTAAGGTATGCGCCATGCGCCACATCCCCATCTTCACCTTTATCAACAAGATGGACCGGGAGACCCGGGATCCCCTGGAGCTGTGCGAGGAAGTGGAGCGGGAGCTGGGCATCGACACCTATCCCGTCAACTGGCCCATCGGATGCGGCAAGGAGTTCCGGGGCGTCTACGACCGGGAGCGCCGCCACATCCTCTTCTTCTCCGACGAGGGCCACGCCAAAAAGGCAGAGGCCACAGAGGTGGATCTGGAGGATCCCACAGTGGGAGAGCTCATTGGCCAGAGCCGTTGGGAGACCCTCCGGGAGGAAGTGGAGCTGCTGGGGGCCGGCCGGGAATTCGATCTGGAGGCCGTGCAGAAGGGGACGCTGAGCCCGGTGTTCTTCGGCTCCGCCCTGACCAACTTCGGCGTGGAGCCCTTCCTGGAGGGGTTCCTGCGTATGACCACACCGCCCCTGCCCCGGGTGTCGGACAGTGGGGAAGTGGACGTGTTCTCTCCGGATTTCTCCGCTTTCGTCTTCAAGATCCAGGCCAACATGAACAAGGCCCACCGGGACCGCCTGGCCTTCATGCGCATCTGCTCCGGACGCTTCGAGCGGGATGCGGAGTATTACCACGTACAAAGCGGCAAAAAGATGCGCCTCTCCCAGCCCCAGCAGATGATGGCTGCCGAGCGGGAGATTATCGACGAGGCCTACGCCGGAGATATCATCGGCGTGTTTGATCCGGGCATCTTCTCCATCGGCGACACCATTACGGTCCCCGGCAAGAAGTTCCGCTTCTCCGGCATCCCCACCTTTGAGCCGGAGCACTTCATGCGGGTCTCTCCCAAGGACACCATGAAGCGCAAGCAGTTCATCAAGGGCACCGAGCAGATCGCCCAGGAGGGTGCCATCCAGATCTTCAAGATCCCTGAGGCAGGCTTGGAGGAGGTCATCGTGGGCGTGGTGGGTACGCTGCAGTTTGACGTCTTCGAGTACCGGATGAAAAACGAGTACGGCGTGGACCTGCGGATGGAGGGATTGCCCTATGAGCATCTGCGGGTGGTGTCCCAGTGCCCCTGCGATCCCAAGGATCTGGTGCTGTGCACCGGGTCGGCCATCCTGGAGGACTTCAAGGGACGGCTGCTGGTGGCCTTTGGCGGCGAGTGGTCCGTGGGCTTCCTCACCAAGCACAACCCCGGTCTGGAGCTCTCCGATTCCCTGTCGGTGTCCTGATTTCGGTTATTCATAAAAAGATGCCCCGGCGCTATGCGCCGGGGCATCTTATCTTCATTTACGCAAAGGTGATGACGGTGCCGGTTTTGCCGTCCAGGGCGTCGATGGCTTTGTCCAGGCTGGTGATGATGGCTTTCTTGCCGGGATTGGTCCGTACAAAGCGCATGGCGGCCTCCACCTTGGGCAGCATGCTGCCCGGGGCAAATTCCCCGTCGGCGCAGTAGCGGGCCGCGTCAGAAAGGCTCATGCGGTCCAGATCCTTCTGGTCGGGCTTGCCGAAGCGGATGGCCACCCGCTCCACCTCCGTCAGGATCAGTAGGGTGTCGGCGCCCACTTGCTCCGCCAGAAGCTCCGCGGAGAGGTCCTTGTCGATCACAGCGGCCACCCCCTCCAGGGTGCCGTCAGGATTCTCCGCCACAGGGATGCCGCCGCCGCCGCAGGTGATGACGATAGCGTGGTCCCACAGCAGCTTTACCGCTGCGATCTCCACGATCCGCCGGGGCTGGGGGGAGGGAACCACCCGCCGCCACCCCCGGCCGGCGTCCTCCCGCAGGGTGTAGCCGGCCTCCTGCTCCAGCCGCCGGGCCTCCTCCTGGGTATAGAAGGGGCCGATGGGCTTGGAGGGATTCTGGAAGGCCGGATCCGCCCGGTCCACCACCACCTGGGTAGCCAGCGTCACCACGGGGATATTGCGGTTGCGCTTGTTGAGGGCGTACTTCAAGGACTGTTGGATGTGGTAGCCGATATAGCCCTGGCTCATAGCTCCGCACACGTCAAAGGGCATGGCAGGGACGACTTCCCGGGCCGTCTCGCTGGCCAGAAGGATCCGGCCCACCTGGGGACCGTTGCCGTGGACTACGGCCATCTCGTAGCCTCTCTGGCTGATCTGGGCCAGGTATTCGCTGGTCTGGCGCACCACCTCCAGCTGGCCTTCTGCGGTGGGGGCGCTGTTTTTGGACTGCAGGGCGTTGCCGCCCAGGGCGATCACGATTTTCTCCGGCATATGCTCCGTTCCTTTCCCGTCAAGGCCGGGCGCTGTCAGCAGGGGAACCCGGCGGATTTCATGCGCCCTTAGTATCTGCTGCCGGCGGAGAATTATGTGGATGGGAGAGGAACGAAGCGCAGCCTCCGTGTCCATAAAAAACGCAGAGGCCTACTGGGCGGCGGAGTTCAGGATCTCTTGCATGTCGGCTCTCCGGGATGCGTCGTGCTGAAAAATCTGCGGACGCACAAGGCGGTCAATTTCGGCGGTGTGCAGCGTTTTCAACTGGGCCGTCAGCTCTTGGCAAAGGTGTTCCCGGTGCGGGGGCGGAAGCTGTTGGAGAAATTCCCGGCATCTGTTGGGATCGGCAGGAAAGCGTCCTGTCTCCAGGTTCTCCTCCACACCGGACATCAGCCCCTTCCAGAGGGATTCCCGCCTGCGGCGGGATGGAATTTCCCGGATGAGGGCAGCGGCAGCTGCCGCTGCGTGCCAATTACGATGGAGGGCTCCCTTTTTGATTTCCTGCCCCAGAATGGAATGGCGGGAAGGCTTTATAAGATAGGAGCGGAACGCCTGAGGACAGCTGTGCTGGTGGAGCAAAAAGGCATACAGAAGGGGAGTCAAAATGGTTTCCGGCACACCGGAAGATTCCCTCAGGATCTCCCGGGCCCGCTCTTCTGATTGAGGGGAATCCTGAAGGGGAAAAGTCAGCCACCAGAAAGCCAGAGCTTGGCGCCGCGGGCTCTGGGCAGGCTGCAAAAGCTCCAAAGCCCTGGCAGTGGAGGGAAATTCCCAGAAAATATCCGGCCAGTTTAAAAGAAGCAGGTCATTGGGATCTTCCTTGGCGATCTCCCACAGCCTGTCGGGATCCAGCTGGGAGATGAGCCGGGCTGTGGAAAAGAGCTCCTCAAATGCGGAACTGTAGAATTCCCCGGAAAAGCGGGTCAGCCAGGCATACCGGTTGGGGAAGGTCTGATCGGTCCATTGAATGGTAAACTGTCGCTGTTTGCTCTTGTTGCACAGAAACAGCCGGAATCCCACACACAGCATCTTCTCCAAATGGGCGGTTTGGATGGCCTGCAGGATCTCCTGTGACGGATCCTGCCCCCTGCAAAAAAGCGCGCAGGTGGTCAGAAAGACTTGATGGGGCAGTTTGCTGCCGCCGCCTTCTTGCTGCCTGTGCAGCAGATCATGAAACAGGCGCCGGGGTTTTCGGCGGGAGAGGAGACGGCGCATTTCCTCCTGGGCTTTTTGGGAGGAAATAGAATGGTTCCACTTGCTCAAAAGGCAGGGTTCGATTTTTTGCTCATTCATGCGGGATCACCTCGGCTTCCACGGTATGTGCATCCATCTGGCCCCACAGCGTTTCCCAGCACTCCCGGGCGAATGGATCCGACAGGATGTGTACGCAAAAGAAATTGGAGTCCAGTGAATTGAGCGAAGTCCCCAGTGAGATGCCTGAAAAGGAACTGCCCGCCCGGCAAAGGAGAAAGCGGTCGTGGATATATTGGCTGAGGCCCACCAGGTGCAGGCAATTTGCATTCCGGCGAAAGATCTGAAACAAGGACCAGTCTGTGGCTAAAAGGCGCCGGGCTTCCGCCAGGGTCATGGCGTTTTCCGCCTCCACTTTGTGGTAGTAGACGGCCCAGAGGTTCTTGGCGGGACTTCCGCACAGCAGGCGCATCCAGTCGATCAGCGCCGTTTTCCCCTTTTTATCCAGTAGGTACGGATCAAAGAGCAACACTTCCTCCCACCGGTGATCCAGCATTTTGTTGGCAATATCGTAAACGGTGGTGTCCAGCCCTTTTTGGATCAGATAAGAGGACGTTTTTTTGGGTAACCACCAGCCCAGGAGCTTTGTCTCCTGCTGTTCCTGACGCAGACGGAGATTGGTTTTTTCTTGTCCGATCTGCACGACGTCAGGCTTCCCCAAATGATTGTACTTGGCCTGATAGCGGTTCCGCTCCAGTGAAACGGTGGGGACCGTGGCAAAGTTCATGGAAAAGCGGATGGACTCTATGAAAGTCACATCTTTGGCGTAAAACCACAGCTGATCGCCCTCATATGCGAAGAGGTCGAAGGAGTCCCAGTCCTCCTGTGGGATAAAGGAGACAGTGGATTCCTCAGCCGGATCCAAATGGCGGGTTTGCGATTCACAGATGACGCTGCCGCGTTTGAATTGGATATCCAAGCGGTCGAAGCCTTGGGGCTTGGCCAGGATGCTGCCGTCTTTGGTTTTCTCATAGCACAGCTGGACGTAATGAAACAAAAAGGTGTCCCCACATGCCAGCGGGGCTTTTTCCAGATCCATTCCGGTGTATTTCTTTATAAATTCGCAAAGGAGATCCCAGTCCTCCTGCGGCAGGCGAAATCCCCTGTTGCCGGGAAGAAAGATGTGACTGGGCTTTTTTTCACAGCGCAGCCGTTTCATAACCGTGCAGATCTCGTGACTGCCGGTGGGGGAAAGCGGGTGCTGATAGGATAGGAGTGCCCGCTCTGCCTGGGTATCCTCTGCAAGAAATTCCACTGCTGTGTCCACAGAATGTTCCTCAAACTCCAGCCAATACCGCCCGATCTTTTGCCGTTCCCGCCAACGACGATTTGGCAGATCCAGTTCCTCATTTTCGTGATAGAGGATCAAAACGATTTGACCGCCATAGGTGATGGTATCTTTCAGCACAGTCTCACCTCCGCACCTGAAATTTTTGATACTTTTATTGTATAGCAAAGCCGCTGCATTGAAAAGCAGATAAAAAAGTCGAAACAAGCATGATCATGCTTGTTTCGACTTGAAACATTCCGGGTAAGCGGCTGCAATTTGGAAAAGAGAAGCAAGGGAGCGGGTGGATGACGCTTTTTGTGCATGAGCATAAAAAACGTCGGAGCAAAGCAGACTTTGCTCCGATGTGGAATATCGAAACAGTATAGATATAATCAGAATTGAAATTACACTGAACTTTTTTAAAGGTTGATATCTGGATCTTCGCCTTCTTGGTTCCAAAATTTTATGATATAGACAATAGTCGCCAGAGACAACAGGAGTGAGATGATATTAAGTATGATACTTATCGTTTTCATAATTTGAATAGTTCAGTCAAAGCGAAAACATCTGTTTACAAGTACAGATGTTTTGAACTATTGCCTTACCCCCTTTTTATAGTAAATTTAATTGTATTATACAAAGATTGCTACAAAAAAACAAGTACACTTTATTATAAAAATAGCCGCAACGGAAACCGCTGCGGCTCAATCAGTTATATACTTTGAGATAAAAAGAAAGTTGACAAATTTCAACGAGAAATTTGTCAACTTACCTTGGTGACCCGGCGGGGATTCGAACCCCGGACCCACTGCTTAAAAGGCAGTTGCTCTGCCTACTGAGCTACCGGGTCATATAAAACGCGCAAAATACGCGGAATGATACATGGCAGGGACGGCTGGACTCGAACCAGCGGATGAGGGAGTCAAAGTCCCTTGCCTTACCACTTGGCGACGCCCCTATGCGGGGAAAAAGCAGGGGACCGGGGGTTACCCCGATCCCCTGGCTGTTCTGGGGTGGGAGATGGGACTCGAACCCACGACACCCGGAACCACAATCCGGTGCTCTAACCAACTGAGCTACACCCACCACATATGAAATCCTGTACGGATCCACATGGGACACATTCGGCTGACGGTCGCTCCAAAAGGGAAGCTGGTACGCCAGAAGGGACTCGAACCCCTGGCCCACTGCTTAGAAGGCAGTTGCTCTATCCAGCTGAGCTACTGGCGCGAATAAGTTGGAGCAGGTGACGAGAATCGAACTCGCATCCCCAGCTTGGAAGGCTGGTGCCCTGACCATTGTGCTACACCTGCGTCGGCCCTCCGTGGAAATTGTCAGCTTTGTTATATTACCATGAAAAGGAGAACGTGTCAAGCAGGACTTTCACACTTTTTTATTTTTCTCCGGTTGATTTCCTGCAAAGTGCCCAAAATGCCTGAAACAGCCGAAGTCCCTCCACAGTCCCGGGCAACGCCCACGCTCCCGTCAGCCGCTCCGGATGCCACTGTACCCCCCAGATGGGGAGGGACTGGTGGCAGAGCGCTTCCACCGTGCCGTCCGGGGCCCACTGTACGGCGATAAGACCGCTGCCGAGCCGATCCACCGCCTGATGGTGGGCGCTGTTTACCAACAGATTACCATTCCATAGGTTCAACGGGGAGGAAATCTCACGAATACGGTGCAGGCGATCCCCTCCGTAAACTGCAGAGTGTCCCGGCAAATCCTGAAGCAAGGTTCCTCCGAAAAAGACATTGAGTACCTGCATGCCCCGGCAGATGCCCAGTATCGGCAGCCGTGCCGCTGTGAACTGTTCCAGAAGGGCCAGCTCAGCTTCATCCCGGGCCGGATCCATAGAGTGGGAGGCTGTGTTTCCCTGACCGTAGCGCCAGGGCTCCATGTCGCCGCCTCCCGGCAGGAGCAGTCCACAGCAGCCGTGCCATGCACCCAAGTCCCGGGATACCAGAATGGAGCCGCCGGCGGCCTGGACGGCCCGGATGTAATTGTAATAGCGGTCTGGGGAACCGTAAAGGAAAAGCTGGGGCGTCATATTGCCAACTCCCTTTCAGAGTGCTGTACAATTCTATTGTACCACAGTTTCAAAAAATTACCGTGTTTTTAAAATTTGCCGGAGCCGCATCCGGGCCTTTAGGGCTTGCATCGGAAGAAAAAATATGGCATAATACAATCCGCAGTCACTATATGGGTGCCTGCTGTGCGCACTTTGCGCCAGGTGAACATACTATGCAGCGGTATCGAAGTGGTCATAACGGGGCTGACTCGAAATCGTCACTCATGAAGGCACGGTTAAAAGCCGCTAATCCTTGTGCCACAAGGAATTGCTGGATTTAGGGAAAACGCAAAAAACGCAAAATGCTAACAGAATGCTAACAGTTTTCCCGAAAAGTGAATAAGCAGGTTGTAAATCGGGCGACCGATTTTCAATACATGGAGGTGTACCCAAGTGGTTGAAGGGTCCGGATTCGAAATCCGGTAGGTCGGCTTTGCCGGCGCAAGAGTTCGAATCTCTTCACCTCCGCCAAAAAATAAGCACGGTGATTCTGACATGATCACCGTGCTTATTCTATTATCCGACAAGTGTATCCGCTGATTGCAACCGCTATGTAAATCGGATATAATGTTTCCAAACCAATCAAGGGGACAGAATATATGGGGATTGCATTTCGCCACACGGCAGGGTTCGGAAAACGCATGGAGTATAGAATCGTCGGTGATATGCTGATGGAAGGTCTTGACTGCTACCTGCCCTTGGTCGACGATCACGGCGTTGATTGCGTCATCAAAAAGCAGGATGGGACATTCATTGAAATTCAAATCAAAGCAAGGTCCCGAGAAGTTACATTTGGAGACGCAGCACTTTTTTCAGCCATCGAGCATTCTGAAACTCCGAATTTTTATTTTATCTTTTATTCTGAGCGCTTAGATACTATGTGGATCATGTCCTCCCAGGAATTTTTATCGGAATGCGTTACAAACCGCAATGGAAAAAACGCTGGAAAACATAGCATATGGTTTAACGGCAAACGAACTAACCCGGTTACCGGTGAACACGAGGAATACTGTAAGGATCGATTTGCAAAATATGTCTGCAAAGATTTTTCGCGGTTCTTATAAACAAATGTCTTTGTTGGGATTGACCTGAATTAACAGCGGCATGGGATACCCATGCCGCTGTCTTTCTGTCTATCACTCTTTAAGACTTGATATAACGCTTCAACTGCTGGTAAAAGTTCTTCCGGGTACCGGCCAGGATGACCACCACCAACTTACCGTCTTCCTCATAGATGCGATAGGCAATCTCGTAATTGGTCTTGTTGTAGTAGACATCGTAGCCGTAAATTCCAGATAGATCTCCGGTCTTGCTTTCGCCGGTGTAGGGATCTTGGGCGATGGCTTCCAAAGCCTTGCGAAAGGCGTCTTTCAAGCCTTTCTCCTTCAGCTTCTTAAAAAACCGCTCCGCGCCGGGCAGGTACCGCAGCTCATACATGGCTCAGTCCTCCCTGAACAGTTCATCCAGAGACGGGCCGTTCTGACCAGAGGCCGCCAGGGAATCCGCCTCCTCAATCATGCGCTCCACAGCGGGGCGCACTTTTTTCTGCTCTGCCTTAAACCGTTCCAGCAGCTGCTCTCCGCTGTACCCCTGGGCAATGAGATCGGCCAGAATCTGCTCGGAAAACTCTCCACCGCTCTGGGCCTTGACAGGACGGATTACCAGCTCATCCCCCCGGAGAATGCACTCTGCCTCTTCACCAAAGCCCAGCCGCTCAAAATACCGCTGGGGAATGGTGACCTGCCGTTTGGATGAAATGCGAATGGTCTTGCGCTCCATACGCCGCTCCTTTGCTGCCGTTGCCATTTGGTTCTCCCTCCCATTCTATGTTGATTTTATAAATTATATACTAATTTCTTTGATTCTTGGTTTCTTTGATTTTAGTATAACACAGAGGAGTGGAATGTCAAGTTGCACACTATCATAGCACCAGCGGCATGGAATGAAACTCCATGCCGCTGGTTTATTTTTCTGATCGAAAACCTTTCATCCATTCTCTGTGCTGTGGAGAAGGTACGGCGATGCTCTGCCCCTTGACGGAAGCCAGCCAGCAGGCCAGGGATTCCTTGAAGTACCGCAGCGTATTCCGGTACTTCACCCCCTGGATCTGTCCCAGGTTCCGCCAGCGGTTGAGGGCATTCACACTGTACCCACACAGCTCTGACGCTTGCCGAGTGGTCAGCATGTCGGGCCAGTTTTCCCAGCACTTCATCAGATAGGCGCAAAGTCTGTCCTCATTCAGCACAGGGCTGGTCGAACGGACGGGATGTGGACTACTGCTGGAGAAGATCCCCTGTGGAATGACATCATCCAGTAGTCCCGCATCCCGCTGCTCCAGGAAGCGGATCACATCATCCAGGCAAATGGAAAAGCGCCGTGTCTGCTTGCCGGAATCCTGACAGGGGATCACTCCGTGTTCCAGCAACCAGCGGGCTTTCCGTTTGCTGATGTGGCAGATCCGATAGAGCTGCTCCATGGAGATTGTTTCAGGGTATTCTCTCCGAAGATAGCGATAGTCCATCTCGTCACCTCACATGGACAGGCTCATACCGAAGCCTTCCTCTTTCTGCTCCTCTGCCGGTTTCTCTTCCGCGAAGGCCGCGGTGATGGCGTCGGCCGATTCCAACTTGGAGTTAAAGTCCAAATGGGAGTAAATGTCGGCGGTGGTGGCAAAGGTGGAGTGCCCCAGCCATTCCTGAATCTGTTTCATGGGGATGCCCTGACTGAGCAGCAGGCTGGCACAGCTGTGGCGCAGGTCATGGAACCGGATGTGCCGCAGGCCGTGCTGCTTCAGCAGGAGCTTGAAGTGGTCGGTGATGTAGTTGGGCCGGAACAGCTTGCCCATCTCGTCAGTGCACACATACTCCAGGTAGTCGGTGCAATAGGACTTCTTGAACAGTTTCCGGTACCTTTGCTGGCGGGCACGCTGTTCTTCCAGCAAGGCCCGCACCGGCGGGATCAGGGGCAGAGTGCGGAAACTGGACTTGGTTTTCAGCTTGTCCTCGGTGTAGAGATGGACTTTACCATCCAAGATGCCTTCGGTGACCTTGTGGTTGATGAACAGGGTGCCCTTCTCAAAGTCGATGGCACTCCAGCGGATGCCCAGCACCTCGCTGCGGCGCAGACCATAGTAGGCGGCCAGTTGAATCACCACTGAGATGGAATCGTCCTTGGTTGCCTCAAACAAGGTGGCCAGTTCCTCCTTGGAGTAGAACGCCGCCAGGTATTTTCCTTTCTTGGGACGATCCACCCGGTCGGCTACATTTTCGTTTACCAACCCGTTCCTCACAGCGTACTGCAGCGCCTTGCGCACCACGGCGTGGTAATGGATGACGGTGTTGGCGTTGCAGCCGTCCTCGAAGATAGACTGGTGCAGCTCCCGGATGTGCTTGGGCTCCAGCTCTTCCAGCCGCAGTCCACGCTCCCGGAAGAATGCATCCAGCCGGGCGTCGATGAGGCCCTTGTAGCTCTGGTATGTAGTACGCTCGATGGTGGGAGCCGTGACTTTCAGCCACTCCCGCAGGAAGTCCGCAAACAGCGGGGACTCCTCCTGGGGAACTTCCGGTTCCGTGATCCCGGAACTGTACTCCTTCTTCAATTCCTCCAGTCGGGCCTGGGCCTTGCGCTTGTTGCCTTTCACCGGAATGCCCAGGGCAACGGATTTCTGCCTGCGCTTTCCGTTTTTGTCATACAAGTTCAAAACAGCGGTGTAACGGCCGTTTCGTTCAAAGAGACTTCCGGTAACTTCTCGATTGCTCATAGGAACCATCCATTCCTCCTCTCAAATCAACAGCGTCCACTCAAGGTCTTGTGATGTTACCTTGCATGGACGCTGTTTTCAAGTCTTTTCTTTCTGATCTGTCGCACAGAGGTAATCAATGACCGCGATCTTGGGTACACGGTACAGCCGCCCCATGCGGACACTCTGAATCTCTCCTCTGCGCAGCAGCCCATAGGTCATCCGTCTGCCGATTCCCAGCATCTCCTGCACCTGTGCCGGGGTCAGGGCATCCGGATAGTGCCGAAACATAGCCCGGTAGCGGGTTGCTCCTTTTTCCTCTCTGGTCATATTCACACCTCCTTGACTTTTATGTGTAATAGATTATAATAATTACATAAATTACACCGCCTATTATATAGACGATGAGACGGCCAAAAACGGAACCGGGGAGGTGAGCACCTTGAAGAAGACCATGTGGGACTTAAAAGAAGAGCGGTTGGAGCAGCAATTGCAGGAGCTGGCCCGGCAGGGAGACTGGGACGGTGTGGTGGAGACGCTGGATGACTACGACAGAAACAATGACCGAAGACACGGGGATCACAGGGACGATTTTGATTTTTCCTGTTTGAATGGCGGAGTCAGCGCAGATGGACACTACCAGATTCCCAATAAATTGAAACTGTATAAGGAGGATGACTGGCTGGACATCATTTTTTCACAGACCGCGTCGGAGCTGCCCAATCTGGTAACGGAGTACCCCGTCAGCGCGGCTATGCGGGAGTTGACGCCTCAGCAGCAGGAGATTTTAAGGCTGAATATCGTCTTTGGCATCCCGACCAGGGACATCGCAAAACAGATGGGGTGTACCACCCGGAACATTACCAAGCAGCGGCAGAAAGCACTGGAGAAAATTCACTTTCTGGTCACCGGCCAGTGGAAACCGGAGGACCTCTGATTGTACATACGCCCTAATAAAAGGAAAGCGGGGTGCTTTCTTGCACCCCAAAACGAAAGATGATATATTGATTACAAGTATTACAACGGAGGAAGTACTATGGACTTCAAACCAGTGTTTCCCAATCTGAATGTCCTCTGGACGCGGTGGTCGGCTTATCAGATCAAGCCCCACAAATGGGGCGGAGAATATTTGGTCCCTGCGGAGGGAGCCACAGACCTCACGTATAACTGTGCAGAGCAGTCTGGTCCTCTGGTGGCGGATGCTCTGGAACTGGGACGTCAGTTGCGCATGGGAACACCGGATAAAAACCGCCTGTGTGCCACTTTTGCGGCCCGCTACGGGCTCCTGGGACTCAACGCCGAGAAAGGGGAAGCAGCCACGGAAGACCCCAATGTGCCCCCGTGTTATCGCCCGTTGAACAGCCGGGAATATGGTGAAGATATACTGATTTTTCAGCGTAGCTTTATGATGCTGCAGCAGCACTTCCTGACCGTGCAGGGGGAGCTGGTGCCTACCCCCAATCCAAGGGTTATGGATCTCTCTGGTTTTCTGAATTATCGGCTGACAAGCGGCCCCAATCCTCAGCTGGTGTGGGAGGTCCGCAGTTTGGAATCCGTGATCCGATTTGCCTATGCATCCATGATTTCGGCGGAGTCAGTGCCTCTGAAGATCTGCAAAAACTGCGGAAAGGTGTACTACAACACCCACGCCAAGAGCGAATTCTGCGGGACCAAGTGCAGAAATTACTATAATGTGAAGGTGTTCCGGGAAAAGAGCAACAAATAATTGCGATGGAACACCATATAGCAAATAAATGTGTAACAATTCAACATTTATTCAACTGGTTTAGTAGTTTGGAGAAAATGACCGTAAAAAGGTGATCAAATATGTATCGATGGCATTTGTGAGGAAACTACGGAATAAAAATCGCTAAAGGGCTTTTTTGAATCATAAGATTAAATACAAGGAGTGGAGTGATTGTATGAAACTATTATCAATTCAAATCGCATTATTTACGAAAGAAATTCTAAGTAGGCCAGATCTTATTCTGACAGATGTTAATTCTAAATTAGGCTCAATTTTTGATGCAATGCCGAATATTCTGAATCTTCCACCAGAAGTTCCTGCTGAAATACCACTTGTACAAGCAAGATCTACCAATGGGCTTTATGCACTTAATGTATCCAGAAACCGGGTTGACTTCATGATTTCCCCTCAATACGAAGAAGACATCCTTCCTTCAGAATTATTTAAAAAGTATAGACCTCAAATGGATAAATACTGTAAATCTGTAATTAATATTACAGATCTTGTTCGAATTGGAGTAATAATTACACTTTTTCACGAAACTGAAAATAATATTATGGCTATATATGATAAATATCTCAATATACCATATTCGAATGATTGCACTGAAATTAATTTACGAACGAACAGGCAAAAACTCATTAAAGGCTTTGTTTACAATAATATTAAAACAGTTCAAGCCGCTGAACTGCATGTTGGGGATATTAATCATACGGGAGTTATTATCCAACTTGATACCAACAACATTCCTGAAAAAGATAAAGAAATTTCGGAAAATGAGATTGTAAATATGCTTAATCAAGTAGCCGGGAAAATTAAACCTGGCGAAATAAAGGAGCTGATTTGATGGCCGAGTTTACAAATGATACATCTACAGGAACTGGTTCTGTAGGTTCTTTTCGTTCAGCATGTGAAGGGTGCCCACGAATTGTAGCTCCTAATAGTACAAGTACTCAGCCTTATACATACAATGCGGAAAGTTCATTAATGGAGTTAGTCAAAAAATGCCTGGTGGATATGACTGTTCTCCAAAAGGACATACTGAAAGTAGAAAAAGAGCAAGATCGAACACGAGAATTTTACCGTAGCATTACAGCGCTTTCAAAAACATCTAAGACGGCACTCCTAATTCTAATGGTCATTCCTGCCATTCAACTGATTGCCTGTACAGCGGTAGTATATTTTTTAGGAATTCAGGAAGAACTTCCGCCTTTGCTCATCTGGGTTTTGAGTGGCGTAAGCATTCTTTCAATTGCAGAAGTTTTGATAACAGCTCTCAAATACTTTATGTTGGAGAATAAAGTAAGCGAATTGGAAAAAAAGATTGAGAGATTAGAAGATAAATAGTAGTGGCTATTTCCCCTGACCTATGCTATTGTGTCTTGCTACAAGGAGGCGAGGCACATGAACGAAACGCTGAAATTGTTGTACGACAGATTCTATATCCCTCTGCCTATGGTGGAATCCGAACAGGAAGTGGAAACCTGCCACCGGCAGCTCATTGAACGGTTGGACAAGCCGGAGCGGAAGTTGGTGCTGCGGATCATCGATGCCCAAAACCTGATGATCGAGGAACGCTCTCTGGACAGCTTCCTCTGCGGCTTCCGTCTGGCGTGGGAAATGGCAAACGAACTGAATCACTACATGGAAGAGCGTCCGGAGCCGGAGGATGATCCCGGCCCGGACGCTCTTGCTTAATCATCCGGTCAATCCAGCTGCTCTGCCTGCTCCCAGCGGATATAACCGTTGGACTTCTTCCGGTAGGTGCAGTGCCAACGGGAACCGTCAAATACCTCATCGGCAAAGTTGATGAGGGTTTTCGATGGGGAGTAGTTCACACCCCAGCTCTGCCACCAGACGGACAGCTTGATCTTGCGGCCGTCATCCGCATCAAAAAAGCACAGGAGCATGGGCTTGCTCCTGTGCCAGCAGCGGAAGGCCAGTGTCCCGGTGAAGGAACCACTTTCCTCCGGATAGCGGTAGTCCTTTATCGGGGCTGCTTCCCGGTCCGCTTTGCAGCGGATGGTCTGTGCCCGACAGGGATGGTCCTGTTCAAATGTGGATGTGTACTGATTGCGCATATTGATTACCTCCTCAATGTCCGAATTGCTGCTCCTGCTTTTGCTTTAGCTGCGCCTCATAGTGTTCCTTCAGCTGCTCCCGCAGATCCTGGGGGATGGAGTCAATGAAATCCCGACACTCTTGCAGCTCATAGATGAGAGACATTTTCTCCAGGTGCTCCTGATGCTGTTCCCACTGGGCTCGCTCTGCATCCCTTCTTTCGATCAAGGCGTTCTGTCTCAAAATCTGGATCTGCTCATCGTAAGGCTTCAGTTTTGCTTCGAAGGCGTTGACCTGGGGATACCACTGCTCCAGCAGCTTCAGAATTTTTTCCTTCTGCCGTTTGGCATTCAGCGTCCCGATCTGCTCCAGCTCGGTGCGGATCTGTTTCATTTCGTCAGTGAGCCGGTGGGACTGTTTGTAAAGCCATGTGGGAATGTGCTTCCGTCTGGTGACGGCGGCAGACTGTCCCCGTTCCAGCTCCGGGAACTCTGAGACCATGTGGTCGTGGAATTTGTCCTGCCACTCCACTAGCTTGTCCCGCCCTCCAATCACCTCCTTGGCGGACAGCCGGTTGTCTTTCGTCAGCGGAACAAAGCACAGGTGCATGTGGGGATTGCGCTCATCCATGTGGACCACGGCGGAGAAGATGTTGGATTCGCCAACCTCTTTCTTGAAAAAGTCCAGCGCCCGCTCAAAGTAGCGGCGCACCTGCTCCGGCAATAGACGGGCCAGATACTCCGGTGTGGCGGTGACGATGGTGTCGATGAACTTCACGCTGTCCTTGCGCACCTTGCACTTGGGATTCTCCCGCTGGGCACGCTCAATGCGGGATTGAATCTCTGCGTAGTACTTATGCCGTGGTTGAATGAGATGATAGTTGAGATGGGAACGTTTCGTATCCACATCCGGATTGCTGGCGTACTGTTCCTTTTTCCGTTCGTGGTGTTTTTCGATGGCGGAGGCCGGTCCGCCTTTTCGTTTCTCAAAGCGCATAATGGCGTAAGGCATCACACAAAACTCCTTTCGTTGAACTGGTGGGCGTGCGGTGGACGAGGGCTTTTTCACATACCGCCCTGCCAATGTGGAACCCGCCGCAGAGAGACTGTTGCTGAACCCTGCAAGACTGGTGTGGCGGCGGTTTCCCCGCCCGCGAGAAATGCCCGGCCCCTACAAGGCGGGCCGGGCATTTTCGCGTGCGGTTGTCAGGGCGGTATAACGCACTATACCTTGCCGCCCCATAGGGGCAGCAAGGCGTGCGCCCGGGGACACCCCGGGACCCCGTTTTGCGGCTTCGGCTGCGCAGGCAACGGGCCTTGATTGGCCCGCAGCCTGCGCCCCTTTGCCGCCGTTTTTGCCGCCTTTCACTGGGGATAGGGGTGTATCCCTCCTGGGCGGCAAAAACGCGCCTGCGGGCGGACGGGGGACGAAGGACGGGGGTTATTGCAGAGACGAAAACAGCGCCTGCGATTCCTCGCAGACGCTGTCATACACGGGATGCTATTTGTTGTGAGTACCTGTAAGAGTGTCTGGGTACTCCCGTCAGGTATCTAAAAGAAAGTCTGTCAGTCTAATGATCTTGATACCGTCTTCCGTTATGGGGTGATTGCAGTTTCCGGCAATCACAATCTTCTCGTAGTTGTCTCGGATCATGCGCAGAGGAGCCAATTCCCGCTCGCGGGTGGTTGGCTCATTCATAGACTCGGTCACTTGGATATACCGTTTCTGTTCCGCATTGGCAGCGATAAAATCCACTTCCTTGTTGTCCACCTTGCCGATGGACACATCGTATCCCCGGCGGAGCAATTCAAAGTAAACGATATTCTCGATGATGTGTCCGGTATCCATGTCCCGGAAACCCAACAGATAGTTGCGCAGACCGATGTCCACAATATAATATTTGCCCAGGGTGCGTAGATACTCCTTACCCTTGATATCGAAGCGCTTGATCTCGTAAAAGATATAAGACTCCAGCAGTGCACCTACATAGGCCTGAATGGTGTGAACAGAGGGATTTCCCTTGCGGCTTTGATCCAGCAGCTTTTCAGTTACGAGGGTATTACTGATGGATGTGATGGAGGTGCTGTTGCCGATATTGTCGGCCAGGAACATGATGATCTTCCGCAGCAAATCTGGATCTGTGATCTGCCGTTGACCACGGCGGCGATCCCGTTCCAGAATATCCCGCACCACGACCGTGGAATAGATCCCGTCTAGCAGGGCCAGCGCTTTATCGGTATCCAGCCCCACATCTGCAATGCCAGGCATTCCGCCAAAGCGCAGGTAAGCATCCAGAAGTTCTTGCGGCTCATAGCTTTCACCATCGGTATCATAGATCCGCTTCCGCATTCCTCCGGCGGGGCTTTTGCTCTCCCTGACCACATAGCCGTGGAAGTCTAGGAACTCCCGGAAAGAGAGAGGAAGTACCTTGATTTCCACGCTCCGTCCAGCCAGGTAGGTGGCATACTCGGAGGACAGAAGATAGGCGTTGGAGCCGGTTACATAGATGTCGCAGTCGAAATCCACCCGGAAGGAATTCACCGCATCCTGCCACTGGTCGATGCGCTGGATCTCGTCAAAAAACAGGTAGGCACGCTTTTTCTCCGGCAGCCGCTCCTTCACATACCGGTACAGTTCCTCCGCGGTCATTCGGCGGAAGTCCATAGATTCAAAATTCATCTCGATGATCTGATCATCGCTCACTCCGTTCTGACGCAGATGAAGGACCATCAGTTTCATCAGACTGGATTTTCCACAGCGCCGGATGCCTGTGATGATCTTGACCGGCTCGGTATCCTGAAACGCGATCAGTCGATTCAAATAAAGATCACGGCGGTGCAGTTCACTTCCGCTTTTCAGCATCGTATCACCTCTGGTTGGAGTGTAGCATAAAGAAAGTGAAAAATCAAGTTTGTGCTATCAATAGCACAAACTTTTTCAAAAAATGATATTTTTGCTCTGATTCCGACACTCCCAGAAATGGGCTCTATACAGAGTCAACTCGGTTTTCGCTCACAAAACGCTAACAGAATGCTAACACTTTTCCGGATAATCTGCTTTGAAGGGAAAAATCCCCAAAGCCCTGTGCCGACAGCGAGAACGCCGAAAACCCCAGTAAAATCAAGGGTTTCCAGCGTTCTGAAAGGCGCAGGGGAGCGCTCAAAATGCTCCAAAAGACACCCGCTTCCAAGGACTCGAAATCAGTTTGGGAGCAATCCCACGAGGGTTCGAATCCCTCCCGCTGCGCCATGTCGGAGCAAGCGTCTTATCGCTTGCTCCTTTTTTATGATGACAGGCGGCACGGAGTTTTTTTCCGCGCTGCCTTTTTTCTGCTTCACTGCATCCAGTCCATCCAGTTTTTGGCGAATAAATTGTCCTTGAGGCACACAAAGTAGAAAGCACCGCTCATGGGCACCTCCGCCAGATCGAACCGGGCCAGGGTTCCAGCCTCCAGCTCCTGCTCCACCACCGGGGCATACAAAAAAGATAATCCCAGCCCATCCGCCACCAGGGATTTGATGGTGGAAAAATCGCTGATGGTTACCACACTGGGGAAACTGTCCAGGGTGTAATTCTGGCGGTGCAGGGCCTCTTCAAAGATGGCCCGGGTGCCGGAGCGGGGTTCCCGCAGGATCAGCCGTTCACCGGTTATTTCGTCCAGGGGAACGGCTCTGCCTGCCAGCCGGTGTTGGGGAGCACAGACGCCGAAAAATGCCTCCTGCCGGCAAAGCTGCGCATCATAGCGGCTACGGTCAAAGAAACCTTCCACCAGGGCAAAGTCCAGCTGCCCCGCTTCCAGCGCCCGCAGCAGCACCTGGGTGTTGTCCACCAACAGGGAGAAGGAGGCCTCCGGCTGGGAGCGCAGAAAGCGTTCCACCCTGGGGGCGATGACGTATTCCCCGATGGTCTTGGAGGCTCCCACCCGCAGCGAAATGGGGGCAGGAGCCGCCATGGTGGCTTCCACCTTCTTGCTGTTGTAGGCCATGGATCGGGTAAATTCCCGCAGCCGCATCCCTGCCTCCGTCAGCCGCAGGATCTTGCCTTCGTAGGAGAAGAGGCGGCAGCCGTAGTGATCCTCCAGATAGTGGATGTGGTGGGTCACCGCCGGCTGGGTGAGGCAAAGCTGCTCGGCGGCCCGGGTATAGTTCATGGTCTCGCACAGCACGAGAAAGGTATTCCAGCGTGGATCCAGCATAGCGATCACCTATTATATAAATTTATTGTTATATAATAATTCTTCATTTTATTTTATCGTAGTCCTGCGCTATAATCAAGTCATCCAAGCAAAATACGCTGCGAAAGAGAGAGAAAATCACATGGAGTTTTGGAAAAAAGCCAGCCCGGGTCTGCTGCTGTGTCTGATCCTGGCTATCCCCAGCTGGCTGCTGGGACACGCATTCCCGGTCATCGGCGGCCCTGTCTTCGCGATTCTCATGGGTATGGTGGTGTCCTTGGTCCTGCGGGATCGCACCCGCTATCAGGCGGGCATTGCTTTCACCTCCAAGAAGATCCTGCAGTATGCAGTGATCCTCCTGGGCTTTGGTCTGAACCTTTCTGAGATCGCCAAGGTGGGTGCCCAGTCCCTGCCCATTATCTGCACCACCATCACCATGTCCCTGGTGATCGCGTTCCTGCTGCGCAAGTGGATGAAGATCCCCAGCAATATCTCCGTGCTGGTGGGCGTGGGATCCTCCATCTGCGGCGGCTCCGCCATCGCTGCCACCGCTCCCGTTATTGGTGCGGACGACGAGGAGATCGCCCAGGCCATCTCCGTCATTTTCCTCTTCAATATCTTGGCAGCCCTGTTTTTCCCCACTCTGGGCGGCGCCATGGGTATGAGCAACGAGGGCTTCGGCCTCTTCGCCGGAACGGCCATTAACGACACATCCTCCGTCACGGCGGCGGCTTCCACCTGGGACACCCTTCACGGCACCAACGGCGCGGTGCTGGAGTACGCCACCATCGTCAAGCTTACCCGCACCCTGGCCATTATCCCCATCACGCTGGTACTGGCCTTCTGGCGCACCTGGCAGGCCAAGCGGGGCGGCGGTGCTTCCAGCGGTTCCTTTGACATCAAGAAGATCTTCCCCTTCTTCATCCTCTTCTTTGTCCTGGCCTCCGTCATCACCACAGTTTCCACCATGGCGGGTGTGGATGCCGGCTTCTTCCAGCCCTTCAAGGAGCTCTCCAAGTTCTTCATCATCCTGGCCATGGCGGCCATCGGCCTCAACACGGACATCGTCAAGCTGGTGAAGTCCGGTGGAAAGCCCATCTTCATGGGTGCCTGCTGCTGGTTGGGCATCACCTGCGCCAGCCTCCTGATGCAGCATTTCCAGGGCCTTCTGTAAAATTTCCACACACTGTTGAAAAAATAGAAAGGAAGCGGATCACTATGTACGACATCCTCATCATCGGAGCGGGCCCTGCGGGCATCAGTGCGGGCATTTACGCCGTGAGCCGCGGCAAGCGGGCTCTGATCCTGGAAAAGGGCCAGGTAGGCGGCATCATCGGCAAGGTGTCCACCGTTACCCACTACACGGCTATTGAGCCCCAGGAGACCGGTGCCACCTTTGCCGCCCGCATGAAGGAGCAGGCGCTGCGGGCCGGTGTGGAGATCGTCTACGCCGATGTTACTGCCGTTACACTGACAGGCGAGGTGAAGACCGTTACCACCGACAAGGGCACCTATGAGGCCAAGCGGATCATCCTGGCAAACGGCGGCACGCCCCGGAAACTGGGGATCCCTGGGGAGGCGGAGTTGTCCGGCAAAGGCATGGGCATGAACGCCGCCCGGGACGGCGCTGCCTACACCGGCAAGAACGTCTACGTGGTGGGTGGCGCCGACGGCGCCGTGAAAGAGGCGCTGTACCTCGCTTCCTTTGCCAAGCACCTGACCATCATCCACTTTGAGGATCAGCTGGGCTGCATTGCCGAGTTCCGCCGGAAAGTGGCGGCCGCCGGCAACATCTCGTTGCGACTGGCCTCCCGGCTCCATGCTGTCTACGGTCAGGACCAGGTGGAGCGTCTGGAGATTGCCAGTGAGCATGACGGCCACATTGAGACGGTGGAGGACCCCGGCTGCGGCATTTTCGTGTACGCCGGTGTGACGCCCAACACGGAGCTCTACACGGAACTGACCCTGGAGGATGGGTACATCCCCACCAACGAGAAGATGGAGACCGCCATTCCCGGCGTCTATGCCGCCGGTGACATCCGGGTCAAGCAGGTGCGCCAGGTGGCCACAGCCGTATCCGACGGCGCCATTGCCGCCATCAATGCCGCCCTGTAATCACCTGAGTACCAACAAATCCGGCCCGCTCCACGCAGCGTTTGTTGCGTGGAGCGGGCCGGTTGTGCTATGCTGGGCACAGGTGATGGATATGAACCGGGAAAAGACCGGGTTCCTGATCGCAGCGGCCCGAAAAGAGAAGAACATGACCCAGAAGGATCTGGCAAAAGCCCTCCATGTGTCGGACCGGGCCGTTTCCAAGTGGGAACGGGAGCAGGTTTTCCCGATGTGGGTTTGCTGGAGCCCATGGCGAACGCGTTGGGGCTTCAGGTGCTGGACCTGCTGCGGGGAGAGGAGCAGGAGGAGGCGGAACCGGAGGTGACGGTGCGCCGGGCATTGGTGCTGCTGGTCCGGCAGGCCCGGGAGAAGACCCGGCGGCGGTGGGGGCAGATTTTGGGGAGCCTCCTGGCGCTGGTTCTGGTGGGATTCGTGTTTTTTGGTATCTTGGTCCGGGCCGGCGTGTTTGAGCGTCCGGTCTCTCTGACGGTGACAGCCGCTGTTTATACTCCGGAGGGAGTGCCGGCAGGGGAGACCACTGTCACCATTGACGGGGAGCAGTGGTTCCTGGGGGACAAGTCCTTTGTGGGCCGGTTCGCCATTGAAGCCGTGGAAGCCACCTGCCGGGAAGGCGTGGAGGCCCAGATTCAATGGGACGCCATGGGCGTGGAGGGCTGGCAGGATATTCAGTATTATCGCCCCGGGGAATTTTGTTCTCTGGGTGTGGAGCGGATGCTCTATATCACAGAGAATCTGCAGTCCTTTGGGCTAAAGCTGGAGGACGGCACCATCATTGCCACCGATCCGGTCTATGTGCCGCTGCTGATGTCAGGGTATTATTACAGCATTCACACCACATTTTCCAATCAGTTTTGAAAGAACAACTCCCCACGAATCTGCAAGATTCGTGGGGAGTTGTTCTTTATAATAAACAATTAAGCCAATTTATTAGATAATTTCTCCGCGATGGCGCTTAGGAATTCCTCGCTGGTTACCGCTGTGGCAGCAAAGCCCGGCTCCACCAGACCCACCAGATCCTTGGTCATGATCCCGGCGTTCAACGTATCGTAGCAGGCCTCCTCCAGCTTTTCACCGAAGTGCACCAGCTCCGGCAGCTGATCCAGCTCGCCCCGGCGCTTGAGAGCCCCGGACCAGGCGAAGATGGTGGCCATGGGGTTGGTGGAGGTCTCCTCGCCCTTTAAGTACTTGTAGTAGTGGCGGGTGACGGTGCCGTGAGCCGCCTCAAACTCCATGGTGCCGTCGGGGGCCACCAGGACACTGGTCATCATGGCAAGAGAACCGAAGGCGGTGGACACCATGTCGCTCATGACGTCGCCGTCGTAGTTTTTGCAGGCCCAGATGTAGCCGCCCTCGCTGCGGATGACCCGGGCTACGGCGTCGTCGATGAGGGTATAGAAGTAGGTGAGGCCCAGCTTTTCAAACTCCGCCTTGTAACGGCTCTCGTACTCCTCTTCAAAGATCTGCTTGAAGTCCCCGTCGTAGACCTTGGCGATGGTGTCCTTGGTGGAGAACCACAGGTCCTGCTTGGTGTCGATGGCGTACTGGAAACAGGCGCGGGCAAAGGAGCGGATGGAGCTGTCCTTGTTATGGGCGCCCTGCCACACGGCGGGGCCGTCCACCTTCTGGACCACCACGGTCTGTTCCTTTCCAGAGACGCCTCGGAAGGTCATGGTGCACTCGCCGGGCTCGTCCGTGTGGAAATCCACGCTCTTATAGACGTCGCCGTAGGCGTGACGGGCGATGGTGATGGGCTTTTTCCAGTTCTTCACCACGGGACGGATGGCGTCGATGAGAATGGGCGTGCGGAACACGGTGCCGTCCAGAATGGAGCGGATGGTGCCGTTGGGGCTCTTCCACATCTCCGTCAACTGCGGATACTCTTCCATGCGCTGCTTGTTGGGGGTGATGGTGGCGCACTTGACCGCCACACCGTATTTCCGCGTGGCGTTGGCGGCATCCACCGTCACCTGATCCTGCGTCTCGTTGCGGTGCAGCAGGCCCAGGTCATAGTACTCCGTTTTCAGATCCACAAAGGGCTCGATCAGCATTTCCTTGATCCAGCCCCACAGAACGCGGGTCATCTCATCGCCGTCCATCTCCACGATGGGGGTGGTCATTTTGATTTTATCCATCTCAATCAGCCCTCTTTGCGTAGTAATTCATCAGGCACCCGTCCAGGATGATCTCCTTTTCATCCTCGGTAAGGCCCCGGACGTGGAGCGTCAGCTCCTCCACGGTACCGTTGGCACGGATGACCTTGGCGGGGATGTCCTCGGTGCCGGCGGCAATGGCCGCCCGAATGCCGGGCACAAACACGTAGTCGCCGTTTTCATAGGGGAATTCCGTCCCCTGGTCCAGGGTGAAGGGCAGGATGCCCCAGTTGATGCAGTTGGAGCGGTAGCGCTTGGTGGCAAACTCGTAGCAGATATTGGCGAAGCCGCCCAGCACCTTCTGGCAGGAGGCCGCTTGCTCCCGGGCGGAACCGTCGCCTGGCTTGTTGGCAAAGACACAGGAGCCGAACTGGGTATTGCCCAGCAGGGCCGCGCCGTCACCCACCTTGTCCAGGACGGCCTTCAGCGCCTCCGGAGCCTTGCCGGCACGGCGTTCTGCCTCCAGAGCCGCTGCGGCCTTGGCCCGGCCCACATAGGCGGGCTCCCGGCGGGAGAGGGTGAACTCCGCCAGCCGCAGGGGGTTGGAGCGGTAGGAGGAGGTCTCGCCGGAGGGGATCAGCTCGTCGGTGGTGGTGACGGGATCCCGCAGCACCGCGGCCAGTTCCACCAGCAGGTTCTCAGAGAGGGGCTGCATCTTGGGCCAGTCGGTGATGTTGGGCCCCATCACCAGCTCCACGCTGGGATCCGCTTTGCCAAAGCCGTAGTAGAGACGCCGGTCATAGACGCCCTTGTCAAAGTGGTAGTCGTGGTGGACGGGGGCATAGTCGATGTCCGTAGCAGGCGTGATCTTTCCGCCGTTCAAGGCCGTGGCGGCAATGGACCGGGCGTCCATGAGGCACACGGCGGCAAACTGGCCCTCGCCGGGTTTGGAGCCCTCCCGGTTGGGGAAGTTGCGGGTGGTGTGCCGCAGGGAGAGACCGTTGTTGGCGGGGACGTCCCCAGCGCCGAAGCAGGGGCCGCAGAAGCTGGGCTTGATGACGGCGCCGGTCTCCAGCAGGTCCGCCGTGGCGCCGATTTTGGTGAGCTCCAGGCTCACCGGCACGCTGGTGGGGTACACATCCAGGGTAAAGGCACCGTTTCCGGTGGAGCCGCCCCGGAGGATGTCCGCCGCCTCGGTGATGTTGTCAAAGAGGCCGCCGGCACACCCGGCGATGACGCCTTGGTCAGCCCAGACGCCGCCGTCATGGATCTTGCAGCAAAGCTGGGGATCCGCCTTGGGATAACGCTTACGGGCGTCCGCCTCCACCCCGGCAAGGATCTCCTCCGCATTGTCCAGGAATTCCCGGATGGTCCACGCGTTGGAGGGGTGGAAGGGCAGGGCGATCATGGGCTCCACCTGAGAGAGGTCGATCTCAATGTACCGGTCATAGTACGCGCCGTCCTGGGGGTGGAGGGGACGGTAGTCCCCGGGACGCTGGTGGGCCTGGTAGAAGCCCTCCGTCACAGCGTCCGTCTCCCAGATGGAGGAGAGGCAGGTGGTCTCCGTGGTCATGACATCGATGCCGTTGCGGAAGTCGATGGGCAGCGAGGCGATGCCCGGCCCGCAGAACTCCAGCACCCGGTTGTTGACGAAGCCGGAGGCAAAGGTGGCCTTCACCAGAGCGATGGCCACGTCGTGCGGGCCGACGCCTCGGCGGGGCGTGCCGGTGAGATACACCAGCACCACTTCCGGATAGTCGATGTCCCAGGTGTTTTTCAGCAGCTGCTTGGCAAGCTCCGGTCCGCCCTCGCCCACGGCCATGGTGCCAAGAGCCCCGTACCGGGTGTGGGAGTCGGAGCCCAGGATCATCCTGCCGCATCCGGCCATCTGCTCCCGGGCATAGGAGTGGATGACGGACTGGTTGGCGGGGACATAGATACCGCCGTATTTCTTGGCGGCAGAGAGGCCGAAGACATGGTCGTCCTCATTGATGGTACCGCCCACGGCGCAGAGGCTGTTGTGGCAGTTGGTGAGGGCGTAGGGAATCGGAAATTCCTTCATGCCGGAGGCCCGGGCCTGCTGGATGATGCCCACATAGGTGATGTCGTGAGAGATCAGGGCGTCAAACTTGATCTGCAGGTGCCCCGGATCGCCGGAGACACTGTGGGACTGGAGAATGCTGTATGCCATGGTCCGCCTGCGGCCTTCCTCCGGGGAGAGGGAAGCGCTGGCACAGGGGGCGCCGTTTACCAAAAAGGCGCCGTTTTCGTGAAGTGTGATCATGGGGGAGACCTCCTGCGTATCACGGGGAGCCCGTGTTTCTTGCGTTTCAATATACCACAAAGGATTCCGCTTGAAAAGCCCTGTTTTGCAGGATTGAGCACTTCTTCCTGCAAATTTGGCAAGGGTGACAGAATCGGCGGCGGCGGGAGGGCACTGGGAGGGGACAATGCCGGAAGGGCTTCCGCCCTCAAGAGCGGTCTTGTGAAAAGAGCCAACAACCTGCGGAGTTGGCTGTGGGTTTTCTGGGACATTGTATATTGTATCAGATTGGAAAATGCACTATCATATAAAAGGTTTGAATTAAAACTAATTGCGGAGGAAAGAGAAAGATGCTGGATCAGGAGCTGCACTTTTTGCTGCTGCGGGCTTTCCATCACAGCAACCGCATTATCACCCAGCAGATTGCTGTACTGGGCCTTTATCCCGGGCAGCCCAAGATCCTGGAGTATCTGCTGGAGCACGATGGCTGCATTGCCCGGGATATCTGCCGGGACTGCGTGTTGGACAAGTCCACCATGACCAATCTGTTGGGGCGGATGGAGCGCCAGGGACTGATTGTCAGGGAGGAAAACGGTCAGGATAAACGGGCGTCCTTCCTCCGGCTGACGGATGAAGGACGTGCTTTGGCGGAGCAGGCCAAGGAGATCTTCCGCCAGACGGACGCCCGGGCAGCCCGGAACCTGTCCCCGGAGGAGCAATCCCAGCTGGTACGGCTGCTGAAAACAGTAACGCAGAATTTGGAGGAGGAGACGAAATGAAACATCTTGCACCGCGGTACGGGTTCTTTGTCTTGGGGGTGGCCATCAACTCGTTTGGGGTGGCCTTTATTACCAAGAGCGCCCTGGGAACTTCCCAGATCTCCAGTGTCCCCTATGTACTGAGCCTGTGGCAGCCCAGCATGAGCTTCGGCATGACCACCTTTTTGTTCAATATGTTGTTCATTTTGACGCAGATCGTGTTGCTAAAGCGGGATTTTCACCCCATCCAGTTCCTCCAGATCGCCGTCAATCTTCTCTTCAGCAGCCTCATCGATGTCAGTATGGCGCTGCTGTGGTTCTTTCAGCCGGAGACGCTGTTGGTACGGCTCATCAGTCTGCTGGTGGGCTGCGTGATCCTGGCGGTGGGCATCTCCATTGAGGTGGCGCCGGATACCCTGGTGGTTCCGGGAGAGGGCGTTGTGCGGGCTATCTCCCAGGTCAGCGGAAAGCGGTTCGGTACCGTGAAGGTCTACTTTGATGTGACACTGATCGTCATTGCGGTGGCGCTCTCCTTCCTGTTCTTCGGCAAGCTCAACGGCATCGGCGTGGGCACGGTGGTCTCCGCTCTGACGGTGGGGAAGTTCGTCAATATCATCGACCGGCGCCTGCCGCTGATCGGCTGGATCCGGAGCCTGAAAGAGCAGCCGGAAAAACGGGAGGAGATCCAGGAAGAGACCTCCGAAAATCAGCCCGCCGGTATCTGAGAGCTTAAAAATGATAAAATAAAAGCCACCGGCAAGTCCGGTGGCTTTTTCATATCGCAACTGGGATCAGTAAAAGCAGCGGCCAGCCGGTTTCGGCTGGCCGCTGCGGCAGTTTATAGGAGATCAGTTTTTGCTGCGGCGGGCCATGAAGAACACGAAGAGCGCCACGAGGACACAGATCAGGATCCGCCAGAACCAGTTGGAAAGGCCCAGAATCAGAATAGCCAGGATGATGATGGGCAGGATGAACTGGAAGTAGGGCTTGAAGACACGGGCCATCCGAAGTCCGGTGCCGGTATTGGCCTCTGCCAGGTACTTGTCAAAGCCCCAGCCCCATCTGGTGACGCAGAAGAGCAGATACACCAAAGAGCCGATGGGAAGCAGCAGGTTGCTCACCAGGAAGTCCTCGATATCCAGGATCTGGCCCACAGCGCCGCTGGGCAGCGTGGCCTCGAAGTACCAGAGGTTATAACCCAGCACACAGGGCATGCTGGCAATAAGAATGAACACGCAGCAGATGGCGGTGGCCTTCTTCCGGGACCAGCCGAAGCTGTCGATGCAGCTGGCCATGATGTTCTCAAACACCGCCAGCACCGTAGTGAAGCTGGCAAAGGTCATGAACAGGAAGAACAGTGCGCCCCACAGCCGGCCGCCGGCCATGTTGACAAATACCCGGGGCAGCGTCATGAAGATCAGGGCAGGGCCGCTGTTGGCCTCCACGCCGAAGGAGAAGCAGGCGGGGAAGATGATCATGCCGGACATAAGGGCCACGAAGGTATCCAGGCAGCAGATCCGCACGGCCTCGCCGGTGAGGGAGTGCTCCCGGGACATGTAGCTGCCGAAGATCTCCATGGCGGCGATGCCCAGGCTCAGGGTGAAGAAGGACTGGTTCATGGCGGCGGTGATGACGTTGCCGAGGCCCGCCTCGGAAGCGCGCTGGAAGTCCGGCAGCAGGTAGAACTTCACGCCCTCCATGGCGCCGTCCAGGGTCAGGCTATGGACAGCCAGCACCACGATCAGGGTCAGCAGGGCCAGCATCATCCACTTACTGATGCGCTCCAGACCCTTCTGCAGGCCGAAGGAACACACCAGGAAGCCAGCCAGTACGATGATCACCATAAAAATGGTCATCTCGCCGGGATTGGCCAGCATGGTGGAAAATACGCCGTCCACGGCGTCGTTGGACACGCCCTCAAAGGCACCCACGGCAAACTTATAGAAGTAGTCCAGCATCCAGCCGGCCACGGTGGTGTAGTACATCATCAGAAGGCAGCAGCCGATGATGCAGAACCAGCCGTGAATGTGCCATCTGCTGCCCTTGGGTTCCAGCGCTTTGTAGCCCTCCACGGCGCTCTTGCGGCTGGCACGGCCCACCGCCAGCTCCATGGTCAGCACAGGCACGCCCATGATCACCAGGAACAGCAGGTAGAAAAGCACGAACACGCCGCCGCCGTAAAGACCGGTGATATAGGGGAATTTCCACACATTGCCGATGCCGATGGCGCAGCCGGCGCTCACCAGCAGGAATCCCAGACGGGATTGGAAGTTTTCACGCTTCAATGTTCTCTCTCCTTATTTCTCACACGATTCCGGCAAATTCTTGGAAAATTTGCCGACAGCACATCTATGTTAGTCGTTTACCAGGGAAAAGTCAACTTCTTTTTCCTCGGCAGGAGGACACTCTTGCGCCGGGGAGGAGAATTTGCTATAGTGAGAAAAACACAGCGGGAGGGATCACATATGGATGTATTGGTGGTTGTGGATATGCAGAACGACTTCGTCTCCGGTGCCTTGGGGACGCAGGAGGCCGCTGACATTGTACCCTACGTGGTGGGGCGGGTGGTGGATGGACTCAACCGGGGAGAGACCGTCTTTTTTACCCGGGATACCCATGAGGCGGACTATCTTTCCACCCAGGAGGGGAAGAAGCTGCCGGTGCCCCACTGCATCCGGGGAACGGAGGGGTGGGAGATCATCCCCCAGCTTCAGGAGTACGCCGCCCATCCCATTGACAAACCTACCTTCGGCAGCCGGTACCTGGGGGCGCTGCTGAAAGCCCAGGACGAGGATCTGCGCAAACAGGGACAGCCCGGGGTGGAGAAGGTGACGTTCATCGGGGTGTGCACGGATATCTGCGTCCTCTCCAACGCCCTGCTGGTGAAGGCCTTTTTGCCGGAGGCGGAGATCGTGGTGGAGGCCGGATGCTGTGCCGGGGTGACGCCTCAGGCCCACCGCACGGCTCTGGAGGCCATGAAGGCCTGCCAGATCACTGTGGTTCAGGAAGCATAAGAAATGAGCCCCGCGGCTAAAGCCGCGAGGCTCATTTTGCTTATGGGATTACTGGATGGAGATCTGCCGGCTGGCAGGAGCCTGGGCGGTCTTCTTGGGCATCTTCAGCTCCAGAACGCCGCCTTCGTAGCTGGCGGTGATCTCGTCGGCCCGGATGCCGGAGACATCGAAGCTCCGGCTGTAAGCACCGTAGGAGCGCTCGCAGCAGACGTACTTGTCTTTCTTCTGGGCATCCTCGTGCTCGGAGTGACGCTCCGCCTGGATAGTCAGGGTGTCGCCGTCCAGATTCAGGTGGATATCTTCCTTCTTGAAGCCGGGCAGGTCAGCCTTCAGGGTGTAGTGGTCACCCTCATCGGTGATGTCGGTCTTGAACTCCGCCAAGCTGGGGCTGGAGAAGAAGTTGTTGTTGAAAAAGCGCTTTTCCATTTCCTCCATCTCGGAGAACGGGTTCCAAACGTTCATAGAATTTCTGCCATAAGGTCTCAGGTCAAACATAATCAATTCCTCCTTAATATATGAAGCATGATCCGGAATTGATTCGGCGGTTATGGATCATCAGGATGCCGCCGGATGGGAACGGTGGTTCTTCCATCGCCCCTGTTCTTTTTTACAAGCCTTATGATAGAGCCCAAAATCGGAAATTGTATGACAGAAATATGAATGATTTGTAAACATTAGCACTCTCGCATTGAAAGTGCTAATGTTTTGCAGAGGCCTTTATACGTAGCTCTGGGTGGAGACGTCGAAGACGCCCCGGGTGGTAATGCGCAGGGTGGGAATCACCGGCAGCGCCATGAAGCTCAATGTCATGAAGGGATCGATGCCGGGGTTCACGCCCAGGTCGTGGGCGGCGGCCTTGGCGGCCTCCAGCTTTGCATTCACCGTCACCAGGGGTTCGTCGCTCATAATGCCGGCGATGGCCAGGGGAACTTCTGCCTTGGGGACTCCGCCGTCCCAGACCACGATGCCGCCGCCCAGCTCCACCACCCGGTTGGCGGCGGCAGCCATATCGGCTTCATTGGTGCCCACCACGATGATGTTGTGGGAATCGTGGGACACGGAGGTGGCCACGGCACCGGATTTGAGGCCGTAGCCCTGCAAAAAGCCGATGCCGATGTGGTGGGTGTTCTTGTGACGCTCCACCACCGCGATCTTCAGCACGTCGTACTCCACATCGATGCGGTCGGAGTACCCGGCGTCCACGGTGGTGATCTCTCCGTCCACCATGCCGATGATGCCCCGGGGCCGATGCTCCGAGAAGTGCTCGGCGGTGAGGGTCTCCACGTGGAAGGTGTTCCGGGCCCGATCCTCCAGATAGGATTCAATGGGCGGCGCCGGGAAGTCTTTCACCACGCCGTTCTCCACCATCAGCTCGCCCCGCTTGTAGACCTTTTCAATGGTGAAGTCCTGGAAGTTGTCAATGACCACAAAGTCCGCCAGGTAGCCGGGGGCGATGGCACCGCGGTTATTCAGGAGAAAATACCGGGCAGCATTGTGGCAGGCGACTTTTACAGCGGTGATGGGGTTGGCCCCCAGGGCGATGGCCCGTTTCACCATGTAGTCGATATGGCCCTTTTCCAGCAGGTCGCTGGGGTGCTTGTCATCGGTGCAGAACATGCACCGCTCGGAATACTTGTCGCACAGCAGGGGGAACAGGGCGTCCAGATTCTGGGCGGCGGTTCCCTCCCGGATCATGATAAACTGGCCCCGCTCTAGCTTGGCGATGGCATCGTTCAGATCGTGGCACTCATGGTCGGAGTATACACCGGCAGCCACGTAGGCGTTGAGGTCGTTGCCCACCAGGTCCGGGGCGTGGCCGTCGATCTTCTTGTGATGGGCCTGAGCCGCCACGATCTTCTCCACCGGCTGGTCGTCGCCTGCGATGATGCCCACAAAGTTCATCATCTCCGCCAGACCCTGGACTCTGGGGTGGTCGTAGAAGGAGTCGATGGCCCGGTAGTCCAGAATGGCGCCGGACTCATCCAGAGGGGTGGCGGGGACGCAGGAGGGCAGCATGAACCGCACGTCTACCGGCAGTCCCTCGGTGGCCTGGAGCATGTACTCGATGCCGTCGGCACCCATGACGTTGGCGATCTCGTGGGGATCCGTTACAACGGTGGTGGTGCCGTGAGGCAGCACCGCCTTGACGAACTCCTTGGGGCTCACCAGGGCGCTTTCCAGATGGATGTGGGCGTCCAGGAATCCCGGCAGAACGATCTTGCCGGTCATATCCACTTCTTCGTTGCCGGAGTACTCTCCCATGCCCACGATGAGCCCTTCCGCCACGGCGATGTCGGCGGTGCAGAGGGAGTTGGAAAATACATTGACGTAGGTGGCGTTTTTCAGCACCAGATCCGCCGGTTCCCGTCCGGCGGCGGCATTGATGATGCGCCGCTTTTTCAGCAGCTTCCGGTTGATCTTGCCCGCATAACTCTCAGACATAGAACCACTCCTTCTGTTAAAATTTAAGACATCAAATTTGCTTATGGAAACCATAAATCAAACTGATGCCTCCTGATGTTAGTGCAAGTATACGCCAAACTCCCGCGTTTGTCCACAGAATCGGGAAGAAAATTTTCCGCTTCCTTGAGGGGAGAGAAGATTTGTGATATGATGGCGGCAAATGAGAGCCTGTAAGGCATTGGAGAGAGGCGGCGGTAAAGATGAAGAGATTTGCCGGAGTGCTGCTGGCGGCGGTGCTGCTGACGCTGCCGGTCCGGGCGCTGGAGCCGGAGATCCAGCCTGTGACGGAAGGTGGTTATACCTATTATGTGATTGACGCCAATGGAAAACTCTATGCCTGGGGGGACAGCTTCCATGGCGAGGTTGGCCCTACGGACCAGGACCCGCTGCCCAGAGAGGATGCCAATCTTCTGCTGGAGAATGCCCGCTATGTGGCGGCGGGGTTCGTCATGGCTGCCGCCATTGATACGGACGGTGTCCTCTGGGGCTGGGGGGGCCACGCGGGCCGGACCTTCGGAGAGGGGGAGCCCTACCGCCTTCTGGAGGATGTGGCGGCAGTCTCCATAGGCGATACCAACTGCACAGCGCTGTGCACCGACGGCACCGTATGGGTCTGGGGAGCCCGGTTCGGGGAATCGATGGAGGCACACCGGGACGATCCCTTTTTCCGGCCCGTACAGGTGCTGGACCATGTAGCCCAGCTGGAGGGGGATATGGCGGTGCTGGAGGACGGGACGCTGATCCATTTCGGGTTCGACGGAGATACCCTCTCAACACGGCCGCTCATGGAACATGTGGCGGATGTGCGGAGTTGGAGCGGCTTTGGGGACCGGGCGTATCTCCTGGTGCAGGGGGAGGACGGCAGCCTCTGGCGGGTGCCTCGTGTGACAGCCGAAGCGGGGTATTTCCTGGGGCAGCCGGAGAAGTTCCTGGAGCAGGTGGACTGGTTCACGCCCAGCTTGGCGGTGACGGCGGACGGCACCCTCTGGGCCTGGGGACAGTTCCGCCCCGCCATCTTGCGGGAGGGAAAGGTGGACTCGTCGGACCCGCTGGTCCGCACATCGGCCCTGGAGACGGAGTGTGAAAATGAGGTTGTAAAGATTACAGAGGGGGTGGCCATTGCCGCGGCCTGTTCGGACCGGGTGATGGCGGTGATGGAGGATGGATCTTGCTGGCAGCTGCCGCTGGCCTACAGACTGCTGGATTGGCAGGAGAACCAGGACCAGACGCCCAACCGGCCGGAAAAGATTCTGGATCAGGCGCTGCTGCCAAACGATCCCCCGGCATGGGCGGCGGAAGCTCCGGCCCCCACAGTGCTGGAGTCCGCCTCCCTTGCTGCCTTGGAGGATGCGGAGAGCGCTGTACCCCAGACGGAACAAACGGAGGCTTCACCTGACCCGGTTTCCGATACCGCTCCGGAATCCGCCCTTGCTGGAGCGTGGCTCCCGGCTGTGGCGGCTGTGGCCCTGGCCCTGATTGCCTGGCTGCGGGGCCGGAAGCACTGACATAAATGGAAAGAGTGCCTGCGGCTTGCAAGCCGCAGGCGCGTTTTTTGCTTATTCCACAGGGCAGACTGTGAGATGGTAGTACGCCTGGCTCAGGTCCAGAGAGACCGCATCGCCCTCCGGCACAAGGCCGAAATCGTCCTCCCAAATCTCCACACCGCTGCCGTTCACCAGGGCGGCAGTCTGGGAGGAGAAGTCCAGGTTGGATCCGGCGGTGGTCAGAACCCCGAAATCCTGGAGCCCCTCCCGTCCGGTGCCGGAGCCCGCAAAGTCATAGCTGGGCTCTTTCCAGAAGGTGACGGAGAGCTCCGTGCTGCCTCCTGCCGGGATCGTCACCGGCACCGCCAGATACAATACCCGGTCCATAAACAGCGCTTCGTTCAGCAGGTCGTCCAGCCGTCCGTCCATGTAGCGGTCCATGGGGGCATCAGACAGGGGGCCGTATTCCGTCAGCAGCTCCGCCGCCGCCTTGACGTACAGCTCCAGGGGCAGCTGGGAGAGTTCCGGCCACTGGGTTTGGTCCGTGTACTGTGCCAGCTCTGTCCAGCACAGCTCCTGCAGCACGTCTTCCAGGGTGGTTTCCTGCCGGGTGACGGTGCAGGTCACGCCATCGATGGCGGTCTCGCAGGCGCCGTTGGAGTAGCCCTGAAGGGTATAGCTGCTGATATCTTCTCCCAGAACCACCAGCACTTTTAGGTTCGATTCCTTCCGGATGCCGTCCGGAACAAAATAGTCGTACCGCCGCCATCCGGTTTGTGCATCCAGGGACAAGCCGTTGAACCCATAGCTGAGAATGGTGGTGGTGCTTTCGTCGATGGTGAATTCCACCGCCTGGGTAGCGGCTCTGTATGTCTCGTGGGGGGCGGAGAAGTCGGAAAAGCGGTATACGGTCACCGGCGTGGACAGGTCCGGCGTTCCGGCCAGAGCGCCGGTCAGATAGTCCCTGTCGGACACCAGGGCGGCGTAATCCTCCCAGCTGTACGGTCCCGCCAGATTGTGGGTGGAGCCGTCGCGGTCGTTTTCGTCGCCGAAGGTGCCCGCGTAGCCGCCGGCATACACCTCATACGCCGCTGCCGGGCCGTCCACCGTCACCTGCGGCGCCAGGACGGACAGGCCCGCCAGACTGCCGGTGACGGGATACAGAGCCGTGACGGTCACGTCGGCCTCCGTGGGATTGGTCAGCACGTAGTGGTCGGTCACTTGGGCGCCCCACTGCCGGGGAGAACCGTCGTCATAGGTGCCGGGGGTGAAGTCGAAGGTAAGCGCCCGCTCCGCTGTAAGCCCCGTGTCGCTTTCCAGCGTGGTGAGGGGCAGCACCGGCCCGGAATAGGATAAAAAGTTCGGTGCTGAGCCGCCAGAGGAATTACTCTCCGCTTCCTCGGTTGTGGCGCTCCCCGCATCAGCGCTGTCTCCAGCGGTTTCCGGTGCAGCGGTGTCGGCGTAGGAACCCATGCCCCGGAAGCCGCCGGTGACCAGGTAGAAAAAGCCGAAGGTACACACCAGCACGCAGCAGGCGGCCACCGCCGTGCCCCGCAGCCAGGGCATCCGGCGGGTGAGAGGCGGCTTTTTGGCGGCGGGAGCGTAGGTCCATGCCTCATCGATCAGCTCCTCGTCAATGAGTCCCAGCACCTGAAAAAGGCGCTGTGCTTTCATAGGGCCACCCCCTCTTCTTCCAGATAGGCTTTGAGTTTTCCCCGGGTACGGAAGAGGGAGGACTTCACCTTCCCACCGCTGCACCCCAGGCCCGCGGCAATGGCCTCCAGGCTCTCCCCGTACCAGTAGCGCCGCAGGAAGATCACCCGGCTCTCCCGGGGCAGGGTGCGCAAAAAGGCGCTGATGAGGTCCGCCAGGGCCTGGTCCTCCAGGTGCTGTTCCGTCCGGTGGGGGGAGGGGACACAGCTCTCCAGCTCCCCCAGCAGCAGCGCCGTCTCATCGCCGCCCCGCTTCTGGGCCCGCTCCTGGTTCCAGCGGTCCAGACTCAGGTTCCGGGTGATGCGCCCCAGCCAGGCCCGAAAGGCACTGGGCCTGGCGGGGGGAATAGCGTTCCAGGTGCGAAGGTACGTGTCGTTGACGCATTCCTCGGCGTCGCCGTGGCTTTTCAGGATGTTCCAGGCGATGCGCCAGAGAAAGGAGCCGTATTTGCCGGAGGTCTCCGCAATGGCCCGCTCCGACCGGTCCCAGTATAGCTGGATGATGTCGCTGTCTTCCATGGGAACCGCCTCCTCTCATAGTTCTCTCTTCACGGATCAAGACGGGAAAAAGCACCCGAGGTTTCGCAAAAGAAAAAGGTTTCCGGGGGAATTTCCCCCGGAAACCATGGTAGCATTCTTTTACGCGCTCAGCAATCCCTGGCTCACCAGGAACTCCTGGGCCACCTCATCCACAGTGCGGCCCAGCACGTCCACCTGGTAGGTCAGCTCCGC
>ERZ857521.1089-NODE-1089-length-35377-cov-17.381688_pt1 | contig 35377 bp, 33 predicted proteins | sample MGYA00519701_ERZ857521 | MGnify/ENA primary metagenome ERZ857521 (study PRJEB31778, sample SAMEA3449346) | human gut metagenome | biome: human gut; feature: human-associated habitat; material: faeces | place: United Kingdom | collected 2010/2012 ...
GTATCGACAAGCCGGGAATCTACATCGACGAGAACGTGATGCGTATGTGCTACACACACCGCCGCATCTTCACGCAACTGGTGGGACAACTCATCAAGGAAGGCAAAAAAGACAAGGCGCTTGCCGCCCTCGACTATGCCGAGAAGATGATTCCATCGTCCAACGTACCGTACGACTGGGCCAACGGGGCTTTCCAAATGGCAGAAGCCTACTATCAGTTGGGACAGACAGAGAAAGCGAACAAGATTATCGACGAACTTGCCAACAAGTCGCTCGAATACATGGTCTGGTACCTGAGTCTGACCGACTACCAACTCTCCATTGCCAGCGAAAACTTCATGTACAATGCAGGATTGCTTGACGCGGAAGTACGCCTAATGGAGAAATACAAATCAGAAGAACTTGCAAAACACTACTCCGAACAGCTCGACCAACTATACAACGAGTATGTGACGAGAATGAAAGGGAAATAAATTAAGCAATAAGTAACAAGTATTAAGCGATATCATCCATGCGGTTTACAACGCAGCCCATTGCTTATTACTTGTTACTTATTATTTCAAAAAAGTACAAACTCTCATGTTTATAGAACAACCACCGTGGTTTTTCCGGGCGTTGTATCCGCAAGCCATTTTCCGAATGGACCCGAACGAACGGGCCGTCTACCTGACTTTTGATGACGGACCTATCCCCGAAGTTACTCCCTGGGTACTGGAACTGCTGGAAAAACACAATATTAAAGCTACCTTCTTCATGGTAGGCGACAATATAAAGAAACACCCGGACGAATACCGGATGGTGGTAGAACACGGTCACCGCATCGGCAACCACACTTTCAACCACATCCGTGGATTCGAATACTCCAACCCCGACTATCTGGCAAATGCCCAAAAAGTAGATGAAATCATACATTCCGACCTGTTCCGCCCGCCACACGGCCACATGGGTTTCCGACAATACTATACCCTCCGCTATCATTACCGGATCATCATGTGGGACCTCGTGACCCGCGATTACAGTAAGCGGATGCGCCCGGAACAGGTACTCAACAACGTGAAACGTTACGCACGCAACGGCTCTATCATCACCTTCCACGACTCCCTGAAATCATGGAACAACGGGAATCTGCAATATGCCCTCCCCCGCTCTATCGAGTTTCTGAAAGCGGAAGGATATGAGTTTAAAGTGTTATAACGTTACGCATACGTTACGCGAGCTATACAGAATACGTCATATCAGCTAAAACATACGTTATATCAGCTATAAAAATGGAAGCACTCCTCCCCACTGAAATAATCAAAGCCGAAGCCCTGCACCTCGGCTTTTCAGCCTGTGGAGCAGCGCCTGCCGAAGCTGTCAGTGAAAAGGTTGCTGATACTTTCCGCCAATGGCTTGCAGACGGTTGCCAGGGGGAAATGGCTTATATGCAGAATTATGAGGACAAGCGCCTCGACCCGCGGCTCTTAGTAGAAGGGGCACGCACCGTTATCAGTGTTGCCCTGAACTATTATCCCGAAACGAAGCTGCCGGAGAATGAATACCAGATAGCGTGGTATGCCTACGGCAAAGATTATCACGATGTCATGAAGGCAAAGCTCAAGACGTTGCTTGAGTTTATCCAAAACAACTATTCTGCCGGCGGACGCGCCTTCTGCGACACCGCCCCCGTACTCGAACGCTATTGGGCATGGCTTGCCGGACTCGGCTGGATAGGGAAAAACACCCAGCTTATCATTCCGCAAGCGGGTTCTTGCTTCTTTTTGGGAGAATTAATTATTGACTTTCCTGCCGACCGCTATGACAGTCCGCAGGAAAACCGTTGCGGTTCATGTACCCGTTGCCTCAACGCTTGTCCTACAAAAGCGTTAGAAGCGCCTTTCAGGCTCAATTCCGCCAAATGTCTCTCTTATCTGACCATTGAATACCGTGGAGAACTTCCGCCCGATACGGGGCAAAAAATGGGCAAAATGATCTACGGCTGCGACGAATGTCAACGTGCCTGTCCATGGAACCGCTTCGCGACTCCTTCACGGACAATAGAATTCTCCCCTTCCGCCTCCCTGCTGACCATGCGGAAGGAAGACTGGCACCGCCTCTCGGAAGAACAATACAGGACACTGTTCAAGGGCAGCGCAGTGAAAAGGGCCAAGTATCAGGGACTCATGCGAAACATCCGGTCCGCGAAAAAGTAAGTGACCGAAGTTCTGAAAACACGCCGCACGGTCTGAATAAGCAAAATTTAGCAACCATATTGTTCTCCCGCCTCATTATTTTTCATAAATTTGCAGCGGACTCTTCCGCAGAAAGCCTTCGGGTGGTTAGTGGGGAGAGCTGTTTATATAGAGAAGACGTTTACAAGCGTTTGTCTTTCGTGTTTCAAAACTTCGCAGTTTTTTTCATATCACCAGAAAGATGAATAGCAACAAAGACGTCCTCCTGATGTGTATTTATATACATCCGTGCCTCTCTTTGCCGAAACAAAGGGAGGTTACGGGTGTTGTACATATCGGCGTGGGCTTTCTGCGTTGTTCGTTCTTGATGATATGGCATTGCGAAGGCCTTGAAACACGGAACGGACGAAGGTGAGATTCCCACGCCTCTTTTATATATTCTCGCCGGTATTACAATAATCCGTTCCTCCAACGGGAATCCGGGGGACGCACACTTGCAGAATGACATGATTCATGCGGGACAACTTATCGAACGCACGCTTCACGAACAAGGACGTACTGTTACCTGGTTCGCCAGTCAGCTATGCTGCACACGTCCCAACGTCTACAAGATCTTCCGGAAAGAGAATATCGACATCCACCTGCTCTGGCGCATCTCCTGCATCCTCAACCACGACTTCTTCCACGATTTATCCGACAGCATCAGTACGGGCAGCTCCTCCGGTGTATCCAAATAGGATACAATTCCGTATCCTCCTTGGAACTATGTTTTCGCCTGCTGGTATAGTCCTTTCGCATACCTTTGCAAGCATATTAACATATAATCACAAAGGGATATGAAAACGAAAAAACTGATTTTAGTTATTTTCCTCACCTTTATCGGTGCAATCGGAGCGTACGCACAGAAAACAAATGTAAGAATGCAGGAAACACAGGCACGTCTACTGGATGTCACCTCAAACGCTTATGTAAAGCCGCTAACCGTGGAGTTGCAGATAGACAAATCGAAAGGACGCATCAAAGACGAATGGACGCTCACCAGAGAACAAGCCGAACAGGAGATGAATGGCGACCTGGTCAACATCCGCAGCTATGCAATCTATATGTCTTCGCAAAAACATAATGCAGACGTGATAGTGGCAGCCACATTCAACGTCAAAACCAATGACGACGGGAACGGGTATAAAGTGACCGTCATCGGCTATCCGGCCACCTTTATCAACTGGAAGACGGCAGAAGCCTCGGACTACGAATGGATCCGCATGGAAAAAACTCTCACAACAGCCGACAAAGACAAGATAGCCGCCGTCATCAAATAACAACCGTTATCAAATAAACAGACAACAAGTATTAATAATCAAATAGAATTTCAACATGAAAAAACTATTATCATTGGCAGCCGCATTCTTACTGTGTGCAGGCGTGCAAGCACAGATTGTATCATCCAGAAGTGTCAGCATCAAATCCGCTCAGAAACAGCCTTCTGAAACACAATGGTTCCTGCGTGGCGGGTTGAATGTCATGAAAATGACCGGAGACGGAGCGGAAGACACCGGCAGCAAACTCGGTTACAACTTTGTTTACGGTTTCCAGAAGCCATTAGGGAGTATAGGTACGTACTGGGGAATGGAGTTCGGACTCGGTTCCCGCGGCTGGAAGGTCGAAGAAAACGAAAGCGACTACGAATACAGCCTAAGCTTAATGGCCCACAACGTACAGGTTTCTCCGTTTACTTTCGGATATAAATACAACATTACGGATGCTCTGGCAGTCGACGCACATCTCGGCGCTTACGTAAGTTGCGACTATGTAGGTAAGATTAAAGAAAAAGAATCCTATCAGGGAGACAGTGAAGAAACAAGCGTCAACATGGGCGACTGGGAAGACTGGAAGCGGGTGGATGCAGGCATGAATATCGGTGTCGGTATATGGTACGACCGTTTCAACCTAGATTTCACTTATCAGCGCGGCTTTATCAAAACATGGGAGTGTAACACCAGCAATGTCCTGATTCGTCTGGGTGTAGCTTTCTAAGTGAAGTACAATCAAACCTCAATTACACATATATCCAGCGTTCACGTCTTTCTCTCTCAACAGGGAGAAGGGGTGAATGCTGTTTTTCTTAAAAACAACGGAGTATGATGACCAAACAACGATTCCTTGCAATTATCTATCTACTGATAGGGATAATACTGCCCGCCATGGCGCAGACGTTTACGGAACAGAAGAAAACTTATCCTGTCAGTGCCGACGGTAGCAAATACGTAGTCAGCGGGTTTACTTCTTTCAGCCCGGCAAGCGATGAGCATATCTACGCCAACGCGCTATTGTGGACGGTGGAGAACGTCTGTCCGAAGCTACGTGAAGGAATAACGGAAGCCAACGTACCGGCCAAAAGTTTCAGTTGCGACCTGGTACTCGCCTCGCAAGCAGATTCAAAGCAGAACAACACCTATTATTGCAAAGCCATTTTCCGGGTAGCGGAAGGCAAGCTGGTCTACTATCTCTCTGATGTCCTGATAGAATCGTCGGTACTTGTAATGAAGAAAGTCACCGCCATGGAGAAACTGCAACCGGAGAAGAAAGCGTCGCACAAGGAGATAATGGATGATTTCGTACAGGTGGAATCGCAAATGCTCAACCGGATGTTCGACTTCATCGCCACACATCAACTTTCACCGATCACCCATTGGAACGAGATCAGTATCGGTAAACCGGTAAAAGGTATGACCGAGGATGAATGCCGCCTGGCTTTCGGCAAACCGCAAACGGTTCTGGAATCAAACGGAGAAGTGCAGTGGATGTACTCCAGCTCCTTTTATGTTTTCTTCAAGAACGGACGTGTGGAAACAATTATCAAATAAGTTTAGAAACATATAGATAATCTATAAGAAAAAGAAGCATCAATTGAATATTCACTACGTACGCCTATATACAAAAAAGAATAGCTGTTTTATCACAAGACAGCTATTCTACATAATTAATGTAAGCTAAATCATCTTTCAAAGAATTTATGATACGACTTACTCTAAGCTCGCTTGCTTACATATATTCAAAACATGTTATTTATTCTAGTATCTTTCATGTCGCTGTTTCTTTAGTATTAAGTCATTCTACATTCCAGCATATAACTTGTTTCATTGGTGTTCCATTACAATATCAACCGCATACCCGTAACTTTTTCCGGCAAACTGGCCTCCGTTTTCCCATTTCTTATCAAAAATGCCATACATAAATCCGTCTACTTTATGATCTTTCCATGTTCCACCATCTTTAAACTCAAAGAATGGTAATCCTGCTTTTGTAAACTGCAAATCAGCAACATACGTGATATTTCCTCCCCAAGTTAATACATTAGCCTCTTTATCATACGCACAGAGATAAATGTAATTAGGAGAGATAAATCCCAAATACTGATTATCAAAGTTGATAACCAGCCGTCCGTCAGTCAATACAGCTTTAAAAGGTACACCATTATTGAGCGGAACATCTTTTGCTATCAAATCATACACTCCCTTCTCATCTGTTGCCGTAAAGGTACAACTACCCGTATAACGTTTTCCGTCATTACGGGTATGCATCATAGTATATGTACCGGACAATCCTCGCTGAACACAAGTCGCCGACCATTCATTTTTCCCACTCTGAACGGTCAACGTCCCTTCCCGATAATCCGTACCGTCCAACATAGGAGAAACCACCACATGAAGCTGATCGCCTTTCAATTCATAAGTCAGCCATTCGGCAGTAGATTGAATACTATATTCGCGCCGGGTATGCAAAGTGAAAACAGCTTCACCCCCTTGCATAAGAAAATCCTTTGTACCTTCTACATCACAAATAAAAGTATCGCCCAACTGGGTCACGGGAACTTGCAATATATCTTCCCCGGATTGTATGACCACCATTGTGGTACGACTGGATATAGAAAGATTAGCCTCAACAACCAAACTGACTTCCTGATCGGACACACTGGCTACCTTACACCAAGCGACATCCGAGGTGGCACTTACCTGTTTACCGCCTGACAGTTCAATAGTTCCTGTGCCACCATCCGCAGAAAACTTAACATCCGAACTTATCGCCTTTAATGCTACATCCGCCGTATCCTTATCATCACTACAACCAACAGCCGACAAGCATAGCACACAAAGTAATATAGAATATATTTTTCTCATAGTCATTCCTTTTTTTATTCATGTTTAACAAGAGTGATAAATGCAAAACGAGATTCGGCATAAGCCTTATATTCACCCGCCTTGCTCCACAGAATCATACCGCGAGTTACAAAATCAGCTTTCCTTCCGTCGTCTACAAACTCATATTCGTTGTCAGAACCTTCTTTCAGTTTGCCGTACATACCATTCACAAAATCAGTTCCTCCATACGTCAGGCTTCCGGGATTCACCATCCAAATGCTCAAATAAGCTTCACTACCGTCCGTCAACTTCTGATTCAGGAGCTCCATACGCCGTTCTGCCTTATTATAAATCATTGTCAGATCAATCGGCAACATACCTTTAATTGTATAACTTTTCATATCCTCTTTCTTCACTAACTCGATTTCCAGAGACAATACAGGAGTATTCTCACCACGTCGGTAATTCATCGTATACTTACCCAAATATTGCGCGTAAATGATATATTCCGGATCATAATCCACTTTCAACACAACATCCGGAGCATTTTCAGCTACCAGTGTTTCATTTGCAGCCGACCAAGTAAAGCGGTGCAGCTCTTTACCACCAACTTCCACCGGAAGATAAAACTGTATTCCTGTTGCCGTCGGCATGAAAGAAGTAGACGTTTCCTGTCCGTCATATACCACATTAAATGTATGGGAATCCGTATAAAGCAGAGCCAGTTCTTTCCCATTCATCATGCCACTGAACCCCAATACCCCTTCCAAACGGTTCATTTCTTCATCCACTCGGATAGCAGCAGCCAGATAAGGTGTAGCATCTTCCGCCAGACGGGTCATACGAATTATATTCTTCGTTTTCTTCCCTCGAAGGACAATCTCATTCTCAGTATGCGAGCGCAAAAGAAATTCATAATCACCCTCATACCCTTTGCCCGTTCCTGCTCCTCCGGATATATCCGAATCAGAGAAATAATGGAACAAGCTATTATAAGTGTCAAAGTTAAGGGTCGGTCCGATATCCTTCTTAATAGAAAAAAGGCTCTCTTCCGTTTCCTCCGGTTTCCCAAAAGCATCAGTAGAAATAGTCACTTTATCCCCTCCTTTAAACTTCATAATGTAGTTGAAACCACCATATATCTGCGAAGAATGCGGATAATACTCCATTAACCACCCGTGCTCGGAACTTACCAGCAAATCATGATATTCTTGAACGGCTTCTTCTACCCGCTGGGCAACAGGTTTATCGTATACATCATCTACATCCTGCACACACGAAAAGCAGACAGTGGCAAATGCCAGTAAAGTATAAATCAGTTTTTTCATATTCTCAGCGTTTGTTTTAATAAATATGATCCAAATCCAGTTCACTAATCTCATTAGTACGACGTGCAATCACTTTGCGAAGCAGATCAAGGTCCACTTGCCAGGAATCTTTCATATACTTCTTCACCATTGCCAGCTTTTGGTCAATGATCGGTTTACCTTTTTCTCCAGCCAGAGTCATAACATTTTCCCACTGTGCTTCCGGATAAGTCAGGAAACAGGCTGTCACTTCAGCAATATCCTCACTCGGTTTACTACCGGCATACGGTGTGACAAATCCCAAAGGAGCGACCTCTGCCAATTTACGGTTCTGCCAACCGGTAGGTGTATAATTACCTGCACTAATCTTATCATAATCTACCGGATAATTTTTTTTCTGATGCAGAATGTGGGCAAACTCATGATGCATCACCTTGAAGTAATATTCATTCATGCGGTCAACATTCGTCAAATCCAGCCAGTTACCCATATACAAAGTCACTTTCAGTCCGCCTTCGGCAGTTCCCAGTGTATACGTCCCCTTATCCCACGAAGCAGAACCTATAAGATGAATAACTTTCGGAGCACAAGCACGTGTAAAATCAAGACCTCCCACTTCATCATAGGCCTCCAGCCAGCAATGTTTCACTATCTTCGCCAATTTCACACTCAACCAAAAGTCCGTAGGTACAAGATTGTGCGTATAATCGGATTCAATATGTTCCATTCTGTATTTAAAGTCGATGTTATAGGGATTGACGTAGTTTTCGAGTAACCAGCGGTCAAACTCACTCTTTTCTTTCTCTGATGCATCAAAAATACTCTGGTCTTCCAAGTCATCGTCCTGGCAGGCGAAGAAGTTGCTGCTCACCAGAATACAAAGCAAATATATATACCAATTTTTCATAATCAATTCTTTATTATCTAACATTAAACTATCTTGGATTAGGCTGCATACCAGCCTCTACGACAGACGCCGGAATTTGAACAGCTTTACGGAGGTCGTGAGCTTTCAGCACAATAGGAGATTCGTTCTCTATATTATGGGAAATCTCAATACCGAAACGCTTAATATCCTGCCACCTTTCCCCTTCGTGCACCGTCTCAATACGACGGGCATGAATGACTGCTTTCAGCAAATTTGTCTGTAATCCTGCTTCCAGAGCAAACTTGGGATCAAGTGGTTTACCGTTAGTCGTAGGATCTACTGTCTCATAAAAAAGATTCAGTTCATCTTTGTCGGGTACTTTAGTAGCCGCTTTAATACGATACCAATACTGTAAATCGTTCACTGCCTTATCATATTGCTTAGAGAGCACATAAGCCTCAGCACGATTCAACAATGTCTTATCAGTGGTAAAAGCAAACGCAACCTGACGTCCATAATAACTACCTGTAATGGCATTGGCAATCTCTTTAAACTGGTCCATTTTAGGAACAAAAATAGACTGGTCACCATATCCCAAGACTGTTTCATATACTTTCAAACTACCATAAGGCCCCTTCGACCAGATGGTCTGTTTCTCACAAATCTCACGGCTATGACCGTAGCGATAAGCCGATTTATAGTTACTCCCCCACCATGACATCGTTTGCTGTAACATCAGATTAGCCGGTTCGTCGCTACTAATGTATGCCAGCGTATATTCCATAGAACTGGGAAATTGAGCATATCCTCCCATATTTCTCAACACAGATGACGGGTCCTCACCAATAGCCTCCGTAGCATAACGAATCGCCTTGTCGAACTTATTATAAAACAAATTGAATTGTGCGGCAAAAGCATAGGCTGCATTCTGATTGAAGTGATATAAGGGAATATCATAGGCCTCGGAACTAATCAGCGGTAATCCTTCTTCAATATCTTTATCAATCATGGCATACGTCTCTGCCAATGTACCACGCTCATATTGTACACCGACATTTGTTTCGGGAGCAGTGATATAGGGTATTCCCAGATTAGTATCTGCATCATCCCCATAAGCCATACAGAATATTTTGGCTAAAGCAAAATGCCCATAGGCACGACACATCAGCGCTTCCCCCTTATAAGGCTGCGCCTCCTCCGGATCTCCCAGTTCTTCAATCGCCTGCAATGCCTGGTTAGCAGCAGCAATCGCACTATAACATCCATTCCATAAATATCTTGGCGTATCTTGATTGATATCGGTCATTTCTTCCCAATAGTAACCCTGCATCAGTATATTGGAAGGAAAACCATATTTTTCTCCATTGTCCATACGGTTGTCCGACATAAATTCTTCCATTTGTATGGATGAAGCTGTAGAATAGGCAGACATCAGCAAATCTTTCACTTTTCTCACAGAGTTCAATTCCGTACGCTGATCGGGCATGGTATCCAGATAACTTTCACATGAAGTAATCATGCACGTCAATGCGAGTGCCAGCAATAATATTATTTTATTTCTTGTTTTCATACGCTTTCAACTATTTAAAATCCAACTTTCAATGTCAAAGTAAACTGCTTGGGCACAGGTGCCGACACACCACCGGAACGGAAGAATTCGGGGTCCTGCCCATTCAATTTCGAGTCTGCATAAAGCAGGGCAAGGTTCGTACCCTGTATTTTCAATCCGACACTACTGATAGGGGTAGACTTCAGCCATTCTTTCGGAAAATCATAAGAAAGAGAAACCTCTTTCAAGCGGACGAAAGCACCACTGGCAATGCGTGCAGTAGAATAGTTATACGAATTGTAGGCAATACTCAGGTTCGCATATTGATTGCGTTCAAAAGAACTGGCCATTACAGGGATGTCCGTCACCTTTTCATCACCCGGCAACACCCAACGGTTCTTGAAATCTTTCGGAGTGGCATCCAAGTCACTATACGACGAACGGAACATCGGGTCCAAGCGGACTTTGTTACCACCGGAGTAAGTGACAAATACATTTAAGCGGAAATTCTTATAGGTAAAGATATTACCAATACTTCCTGTTATAGTCGGATCGGTAGGACCTTCATATTTAAGGAAATCCACATCTGTCGATTGTTGCAGGTTCAGACTGCCATAGTTTGCTTTCGTTACGGTTTTTCCGTTAAAACTGAATATCGGAAAGCCATCCGAATCCAATCCTTCGAACGGAATAGAAAACAAACCGCGTACCGGATAACCTTCACGGGCAAACCCAACGCCGGAGATCAAGTCGAATACACGCGAACGTGACTTGAAATCGGTTACTTCCGTCTTATTATATCCGAATATGAAATCGGTAGACCATTGGAAGTTACGGCTTTCGATATTGCGGGTAGAGAGAGTAAATTCAAAGCCATGGGACTTCATAGAAGCTACGTTTGCCATACGTTCTACCGATCCACCGACACCTTGAGTTGTAATTGCACCGATCAAATCATAATTATCACGTTTGTACCACGCAGCTTCAAGATTGATACGGTTGTCAAGAAATCCCATATCCAAACCGATATTCATCTCATGCTTCTTTTCGTAGGTCAAATCACTGTTTTCAAGATCTACAATCTGTAATCCCGATTCAGAAACACCTGCCGACGGACGCCAAGGGGTATAGCTGTTAATAATAATCTTGGAGTTTGACACATTACTCGGACCTACATCAGCCGTCAAACTATACGAGGCTTTCAATGTAAAATGAGATAAAGCAGGTTCTAGTTTCTTGAAAAACTCCTCTTCATGCATATTCCATGCACCGGCAATATTCCAAGTAGGCAACCAGCGGGCAGAGCGTGACTTTCCCAAACGGTTGGAGCCTTCATAACGACCTGTGCCTGTAATGATATACCTTCCCTTATATGAGTAAGTGGCAGTTCCGAAGAAAGCTACGTTACGTTTCTTGGTATTAGTAAGGTCATAATAGTTTGTATTACCCTCGCGCAGTTTCTTGAAAGCAAGGTAATCAAAGAAAGGAATTTCACCGTTTTCATACTGCATCCCCCAGCCGTCAAAGCTATTTGCCGTACGATTTTGAGCATTCGATTCCATACCTGCATAAACGTTGACAATATGCGTATCATTAAACACATCATTATATGAAGCAGCAGCACGGAAGTCATAGCTCAGCATCTTATATTGCGCTGTATTATAAAAACCTCCCTTAGGCAAGATAGACACCGGAAGTGCATAAGGATCATCCGGATCTTTATACAGCCATGAGTTACGGTTGATAATCGTGCCATCTCCCATAGCCCGGTATGCCAATGCCTGGTTTGAGTTTTCGCGTATTTTGTGTTCTTGTGATGTGGCGGAATACTTCAAGGCGCCTAAAGCGCTCAGTTCCAGTTTGCGGAAAAGTTTCCATTTCAATTCCGCCTGAAACTTCAAATCGATAACGTCCAAAGAGATATTATTGGCATTCAGTTCGTTGAAAATATTAAAATCAGAATAGTTACGCATATAATACTCGTTCGGATCAAGGGTTCTGGAAGTGTTCAGAGCATAACTATAAGGATTGATATCAAATCCACGGCTCACTGTGCCGGAAGCTGCATCAGAACTCTGTCCCAATGTTCCCGGAGCTTTCTGCTGACGATAAGAAGCATTGGCAATCACGTTGAGCGACAAGTCTTTGACTATCTTATAACTATTATTCAAATTAGCCGTGTATCGTTGCACCTTATTTTGCAACATCCAGCCGGGATCGACCATGGCACTTACTGAGACATAAGAAGTGGATTTCTCCGTACCGGTAGCATAACTGACGGAGTGATTCATCATAATGGCATTACTGAAAAGCAAGTCGAACCAATCGGTATTTCTATATTCGGCTTCGCGCAGATAAGCATTCTGAGCTTCAGGAGTTTGAGCAAGACCATACATTCCGTTGGTTTTGTCATACCAGTTATTCAACTGATACATTTTCCCATACACACCACTATTGGAAGCACGATACACGCTGGCAAAGTTCAAATCACCTTTATCACGCATTTCTTTATAAATCCCCATTTGGTCTTGAGAATTCATCAGGTTAAAGTTACGGTAAGACGGCTTCATCCGCATAGTAAACTCACCCGTGTAACTCAACCTACTTGTACCTGCCTTACCCTGCTTAGTAGTAACAACAATCACACCCGACATTGCACGCGCTCCGTAAATAGAAGTTGCCGAACCGTCTTTCAATATTTGAAAACTCTCAATGTCATCTGCATTCAACCCCGCAATAGCCGAACTAATCAAAGTAACCGCATCTCCCGAAGATAATTGATCGGCACTGACTTCTACGACATCGTCCATAATAACGCCATCTACTACCCACAATGGTTTGGAATTACCATAAATTGACGTGGCACCACGAACCCTGATTTTAGGAGCTGTACCAAAGGTACCGGATACGTTTTGAACAGATACGCCGGCAGACCGGCCTTCCAGTCCACGGCTAATATCAGGCAGACCATCCAGCTTTACACTTGCCGCTGTCAAACGATCGGCCGCACCAGTAAAAAGACGCTTGTCTACTTTTGTCATACCTGTAACCACGACTTCGTCCAGTACTTCGGCATCCGGCTGCATAACGATTTTCATCGTCCCCGGTTTAATGGATACTTCTTGCGCTTTCATCCCGATGTAGCTGATTTTCAAAGTTCTAGCAGAACTTGGTACATTGCTGATCGTGAACTTTCCGTCTACATTGGTAGTAGTTCCGATAGCTGTGCCCTTTACTAGTACGGATGCCCCTACAACAGGCTGATTGTCTTCTTCTGAAATGACAACCCCTGTGATTGTTTTAGGTGTTTGGGCAATCGCCAGACCGATTCCTGCTAATAAGCAGGCCAATAACAACACAAATCTTTTTTTCATACGCTCACTAAATATTTGGTTAATATAATAGTTGTCTATTTGCTTGTATGCTTTTTGCAAAAATAAGCACATTTTATTAAAAACAAAACAAAACAATAAAAAATATATCAATTTGTTTGCGAATTAATTTGAAAGAACTATATCGAATTCAATTCTCATGAATCCATGTATATTATGTGCTTATTAACATTTTGTTATTATTAATAAGGTATATGATTATTCTAAGTACCCATAAAACTGGAATATCTTCTAAAAGAACAAGCTTAATTATATTGAAAATTTACACTTATTATTTTAGGGGAATTTAAGACCGGACGATTTGTGATGAGAGTAAATCGTGATGAAAAACATCTACATAATTTCTGAAATACCTTTCCTCAAATATAAAAATAACCAGTTAAAGGTGGCGTATTACTTAATGATAATTAAATAGACATATTGCTGTTATTATGCAATATGATTACAATTATGAGTAACATATATATTCTCGTAAGCGTTCGATATGGAGAAGTATTTTTAATTCCTTGCATTTTTATTCTATATCCTGTACTTATACCAAAATATTTGCAAACAGAAGGAAGCAGAATATCATTTTGACAGTTATGTTTTAAGTGATTTTATTGACAATTATTCCCGAAATTGTAAAATACAGATGTTACAATATTAAGTTCTGCTAGAACTAAATCAATCGGTTATCCCCTTTCATAACAAATATACACTAAACGTTCCTCTCCGGATTCCTTCTTGCGCGGCAGATTATTTCTACTAAAAAAAATAATGGGAATTCCCATATAGTTACAGGAATCCCCACTTTTCAGCTATTTTCAGTTCTTAAACTTGCTACTAATATGCTACCGTCAGCGGAGCACGTAATTTCTGAGCATATTCGGCCATGTATTTATTCCAAACATCCACAGTTTTGATAGCCCCCTTATTCCAGGCAGAACCCCAGTAATAAGTATATTCAGAACCCGGTTCGTATTCGCTGATAGCCAACACATGACCGTCGGCTCCGCCACGCTCCTTCTTTTCCTTTTCAGAAAGAAGCACCACTTTAGCCTCCTTCACCTGTGCAGGGAAAGCAGCACCGATGAATATCTTGCCGTTTCCTCCCTTGCGGTCGGTGGTAGGATCTACATAAGTAATATAGCCATTCGCCGCATCGGCTGCAACAACGCCGTCCGGCTCACGGAGAACGATTCCGGTGGTTACAGGCATTGCCTCTTTCATGTTTGTATAAGAGATTACGGCTTTATTGAGGTACGAACCCGCATCCAGAGTAATCACACGCGTCTCTATCACATTAGAATCACCGCGGACTACCAACGGATTAAATTCCAGTTTCACCGTGAAACGCAACGGACCATTATCAAGGATTTCCTGCGTGCGATAACAGTATGGATAGATGATCGTGTCGCCCTGCATCAAAGCAGCCGTACCGCAACCCAGCGTAGGACCTACGGCATAACAGTCCATTCCATAACCGTGATCGATATGATAGGAAATGGCTCTTTGCAGTTCAGAAGCCGCTTTAGGATCTGTTTTTCTCAGTTCAGCTATCTTGGCACGCTTTTCCTTATTGAGTTCTTCAGCGTACATACCTTCAAGAACTGGCTGGGTGGTATTGTACTTCGTAAAGAGGTCATAACCAAAGCCACGTTCACCTCTTGCCTGCAATGCAGGACCATAAGCACGGTAACCGCCCAGGTCATTCTCCCATGCAACGTCGTCCAGACGTTCGGAATAATATTTGCCGCAGGCAATTACGTTGAAAGGTTCCGGAGTGCCCGGTTGGATAGTATAAGTGGCTGTACCATTCGCTTTCACCGTAACCGGGAAAACAACCTTCTCATCATACGTCACCTGATACGGAACTTGCTGTCCGTCTATGTCAAGCACCACAATTTGCGCTGTATCGGCCAGTTTCAACTTGGCAACGACATCGCTCATCGGCACTTCAATCATCTCTCCCGCACGCTCTAAACCCAGCGGATTGGTCACGGTCACCGTCATAACCTGCTTGCTTTCGACGCAGGAAGCAAAGCCGATAAAAGCAACGGCAAACAGAATAAATATCTTTTTCATGATTGATTCTTATTAAATAAAAAATAAGGTGACAGATGAAAAGAGTATGCTCTTTTGCCATTCTATCACCTTACCGGATATAGTTTATCTTACATTATTTCGGTTGTTTTCCGATGTAAGCAAGGATACCACCGTCTACGTAAAGAACGTGTCCGTTGACAGCGTTAGAAGCTTCTGATGCAAGGAATACAGCAGGACCGGTCAATTCTTCCGGATCCAGCCAACGGCCGGCCGGAGTCTTGGCGCAGATGAATGAATCGAACGGGTGGCGGCTTCCATCTGCCTGCGGCTCACGAAGAGGAGCAGTTTGCGGAGTAGCGATGTAACCCGGGCCGATGCCATTACACTGGATGTTGTATTCGCCATATTCAGAGCAGATATTGCGAGTCAGCATCTTCAGACCACCCTTAGCGGCAGCATAAGCAGAAACAGTTTCACGACCCAGCTCAGACATCATAGAACAGATGTTGATAATCTTACCGGCACGCTTTTCCATCATAGCAGGCAAAACAGCCTTGGAAACGATAAACGGAGCATTCAAGTCGATGTCGATTACTTTACGGAAATCAGCAGCTTCCATTTCGTGCATAGGAACACGGCGGATAATACCTGCGTTATTTACAAGGATGTCAATTGTACCTACTTCTTTTGCGATAGTAGCAACCATAGCCTGAACAGCCGGTTCGTCTGTTACGTCGCATACATAACCATGAGCCTTAATTCCCTTTGCAGCGTATGCAGCCATACCTTTGTCTACCAACTCCTGATTGATGTCGTTAAAACAAACAGTAGCACCTTGTTCTGCAAAAGCAGATGCGATAGCAAAACCGATACCGTAAGAAGCACCTGTAACGAGAGCTACTTTACCTTTCAAAGAAAAATTCAAATACTGATTCATAATTTTTTTGTTGTTAAATTAAGGAAACTATTGTAGTTGTTTATTATTTCAAGTCTGTAATCAATGAGAAGTCCTGATCGCCGTAATCAAGGTTCTCTCCGCCCATACCCCAGATGAAAGTATAATTGTGGGTAGCCGCAGCCGAATGGATAGACCATTCGGGAGAGAGCACCGCCTGATCGCCTTTCATCCAGATGTGGCGCGTCTCGCCTACTTCACCCATGAAATGACAGATAGCGTGTTCTTCGGGAATTTCGAAATAGAAATAAGCCTCCATACGACGGCTGTGCACGTGGGCCGGCATCGTGTTCCATACACTGCCCGGAGCAAGCTCGGTCATACCCATTTGGAGCTGGCAGGTAGGCAATACCTGGTTCACCAACATCTTATTGATATTACGATGGTTGGAGCCTTCCAAAGAGCCCATTTCAGCCACTACCGCATCGGCTTTCGTCACTTTGCGGTCGGGATAGTTGCGATGTGCAGTCAGTGAATTGAAATAGAATTTAGCGGGATGAGAAGCGTCTTTGCTTTCAAAGGTCACTTCACGGTCGCCCGAACCCAGATAAAGAGCCTCTTTATAATCAAGTTCGAATACAGCGTCGCCTGCCTTCACGATACCGGGGCCGCCTACGTTGTAAATACCCATTTCACGACGGGTCAGGAAGAACGGAGCTTTCAGCGGATCGATTGCTTCAAGCGTCAGTACCTCCCCTACCGGAAACGCACCGCCCACCACCATACGGTCGTACATGGAATATACCATATTCACTTCATTGGGGACAAATATCTTTTCGATTAAGAAATCTCTGCGGATTCTTGTAGTATCATAGTTTTTTGCATCTTCGGGATGCGCAGCATAGCGAATTTCATAGTTCGTTTTCATACCTTATTTATTTATAGTTATTGAATAAGCTCTCTTTCTCAAATGTACATCGTTTACGTACACGATGCAAAAATAGTAAAAGAAAACGGGTTAACATTACAATTTTGTTCCAATTATCCATCAAAAATGTCCAGATTTGACGCAATGTACATCTTTTTAACGAACTATAATACGATTTGAGGTAGTTTTTTACCTAACGGGAAAAACAGAGCCACTCCTACTCTCATGAAAACATCCTCTTTTAGCAATAAATACTCCCGGCTATTGACTTTCGCCTTTTTATTTTGTATCTTTGAGAAACAGTAAAAAAAGAAATAGCACATGAAACGTACAGAAATAAAGACATAATCAGTCCACCACAGCATATATTTCCATATATGCACAAACTTCTAATGGGAGAAAGTCAGTCATGATTTTCTCCCATTTTGTTTAAATACTTCGATTATTATCGCCAAAGAAGCCGAAAAACGTTTTTAATAAACTTGGATACCGTTTATAATAAACTCTCCAATTAGTTATTAAAAACGCTCTCTCCGTTTATTATAATGTTGTAAGGATATTATTGCAGCAGAAAGTCACCTTATCCATAGACAAACAGGACAATAGCAGATAATAGTTAATATTCTACACAAGAAATAGCAGTACACCAAACAGATAACAGCAGAGTCGACCTGCATAAAAGAAAAACCCCGAAAGATTACTCTTTCGGGGCTTCTCTGTTGGACTACCAAGATTCGAACTTGGACAAACAGAACCAAAACCTGTTGTGCTACCATTACACCATAGTCCAAACTTATGTGCTTTCTGTTAAAAAGCGGTGCAAAGATAGAGGTTTGCAAGCAAACCTCCAAATATTTCGTTCACTTTTTTACTTTGCACCTCGCAAATCGCGTATTATTACTTCGCAATCAGCAAATAATAGTTCTTTTTACCACGCTGAACAAGCAGATATTTCTCGTCGAGCAGGTCAGCAGCTGTAATTACCTGGTCAAATGCCGCTAATTTCTCTTTATTCAGCGAAACGCCTCCGCCTTGAACCAGCTTACGCATTTCTCCTTTTGAAGCAAATACAGCCGCATTATCAACGAATAAATCAACCGCCTTCACACCTCCCGTCAACGCGTCACGAGAAATCTCGAATTGAGGCACACCTTCGAATACAGCCAGCAAAGTATCTTCGTCCAACTTGCGCAAAGCTTCGGAAGTAGCATTGCCGAACAGGATATTCGATGCATCTACCGCTGCATTATAATCATCTTCAGAGTGAACCATTACAGTCACTTCCTTAGCCAGACGTTTCTGAAGAATACGCAAATGCGGAGCAGCCTGATGTTCTGCAATTAATGCCTCGATTTCTTCTTTTTCGATCGAAGTGAAGATCTTGATATAGCGTTCGGCGTCGGAGTCACTTACGTTCAGCCAGAACTGGTAGAATTTGTAGGGAGAAGTATAACGGGGATCCAGCCAGATATTTCCGGATTCGGTTTTACCGAACTTACCACCGTCGGCTTTTGTAATCAACGGACAAGTCAGCGCAAACACCTCACCTCCGTTGGTACGGCGAATCAATTCCGCACCGGTAGTAATATTTCCCCATTGATCGGAACCGCCCATTTGGAGCTTACAACCTTTTGTCTCATACAAATGAAGAAAATCGTAGCCTTGAAGCAGCTGATAAGTGAACTCGGTAAATGAAAGTCCGTCACGTGCTTCGCCATTCAGACGACGCTTTACTGAGTCTTTAGCCATCATATAGTTCACAGTGATGTGTTTACCTACTTCGCGAACAAAATCCAGGAAGGTAAAGTCTTTCATCCAATCATAGTTGTTCACCAACTCAGCACGATTAGGTACATCCGACTCGAAGTCGAGGAACTTGGCCAGTTGATTCTTAATGCATGCCTGATTGTGACGCAGTGTTTCTTCATCCAGCAGGTTACGTTCTGCCGATTTGCCTGAAGGGTCACCAATCATACCCGTAGCGCCACCGATCAAAGCTAACGGCTTGTGACCGCAGCGTTGGAAATGACGAAGAATCATCACTCCACAAAGGTGACCAATGTGTAGCGAATCGGCAGTCGGGTCGATACCCAAATAGGCAGTCACCTGCTCTTTGATTAACAACTCTTCCGTTCCCGGCATGATGTCCTGCAACATGCCACGCCATCTCAATTCTTCTACAAAATTCATCGTATTACTCTTTTATTATTAGTTTTTTATTGTATTTCAATCCCGTGAGGGGCAAAAGTACGACTCTTTCTCGGAAGATACAACTCTTACGCCCTAAAAAAGATGTCTTGAATATTTTTACGGACAATAGCCTGCAACGTTTCTACTTCCACACCACGTACTTTCGCCGCATCACGCAACACATCTTCAATATCTACCGGACTGTCATCCGTTTCCAAAAACAAGCGGCTATCAGGCACTACATTCATCGCCTCACTGGAGTAATGCATTCCGAAAGAAAGATAGAATCCTTTCTGTAACAATTGTTTTGCCTGTTCAGGCTTTCCACGGAATCCATGCCATATCCACGGCTGTTTCGGTGCACATTCCTTTCTCAAGGCAAGCAGTTCGTCCATAGCCTTCACACAGTGAATAATCAACGGCAATTCATACTTTTCCGACAATTCCACCTGTTCTTTAAACACAGCTACTTGAAGCTGCATCGGAGCAGCAGCCAGCTTATCCAGTCCGGCCTCACCCACAGCCACTAACTGTTTTTCTGCAAGTTGCTCCCGAAGGCATTCCAATCGACGCTCCGTATCAAACTCCGTCAAATCCCAAGGGTGAATACCAGCAGAATAGAAATATCCTTCGCACAAAGCATCTGTCGCCAACTTACGGTTAATAATCGCCTTCCCGGCAGAAACCGGTTCTGCTTTATGGGTATGAATATCCAGAATATTATTTGTATTCCTTTCCATTTTCCACATTTTGGAGTTTAAGGTACAGGATCATAGCCGGAACCACCCCAAGGGTGACACCGCAAGATACGCCTCACAGCCAGATAAAAACCCTTAATAGGACCATGTTTCTTTATCGCTTCGACCGCGTATGCCGAGCAAGTCGGCGTGAACCGGCAGGAGGGAGGAGTAAGTGGGGATATGCAAATCCGATAAAAATAGATAGGAAGCAGGAGCAGGAATGAGAACACCCTCCTCAAAAATCCTTTGACGGACATCCGGATGCCAGACATCCGGGAGCTATGGGCTTTCATAAGGATAGTTTTTCGGAGATACGCGAAAGCGCTATTTTCATTTTTTCTTCCAGCTCGGCAGTAGCAGTAAGCTCGTCCGACAGATAGATAAAGGCAATAGCCAAACGCTTTTCCCGGCGTTGCAACTCGTCTACCAACAGATACTTATTCTTCCGGTAGGCTTCGCGTATCTGCCGTTTCACCCGGTTGCGCTTCACCGCCCTCTTGAAGCGGCGTTTCGATACACTGATCAATATGGAAGCCGGCGCCTCGCCTTGTTCGACAGGCATATATACAACGCGTATCGGAAAGATGGAAAACGACTTCGAAACACCGCCTTCAAACATCTTTCCGATCAGAATTTTACTATTCAGCCTTTCGGCTTTGCACAAAGTATATATACCCACTCTGTTTATTTATTGTTTTCCTTGATAAACATGTCAAGTGCGGCAGTCATAGACGGAGCTTGCACCGTAGGGGCTTCGAGATCCAGACGGAGTCCTGCATCGCGTACAGCCTGTGCGGTAGTAGAACCGAACGTACCGATCTTGATTTCTTTCTGGTCAAAATCAGGGAAGTTCTTCTTCAAAGAAGTTACTCCGGCAGGGCTGAAGAACACCAACATGTCATAATCGAATTCTTCGTCGGGTGTAAAGTCATTGCTTACCGTGCGATACATCACAGCTTCGGTATGCTGTATGCCGTTCTTGTCAAGCAGTGTTTTTACGTCGTCATTATGTACGTCCGACATTGGGACAAGGTATTTCTCTGTTTTATGCTTTACGATAGAAGGCACGAGGTCCTCAATCTTTCCCGTTGCACCAAAGAAAATTTTACGCTTACGGTACTGCACATATTTTTGAATATACAATGCAACTGCTTCCGTCACACAGAAATACTTCATAGTTTCCGGAATTGCAACACGCAATTCAGTACACAAATTAAAGAAATGGTCGATAGCATGACGAGAAGTGAATATAACGGCAGTGTGGTCGAGAATCGAAATTTTCTGTTGCCGAAATTCTTTCGCCGAAAGACTTTCAACCTTGATAAACGGCCGGAAATCTATTTTTACGCCATACTTCTCTGCAATGTCGTAATAGGGAGATTTCTCTGACGCAGGCTTAGGCTGCGACACTAGTACTTTTTTAATTTTCAACGTCCTAAAATTTTATTAGCAATATATTGTTAATTTGAATCATACCTTGATAGAGTAGCAGACAAGGTAGTATTTCAAGAGCGCAAAAGTACAAAATTAATAGGAAAAGTGCGCCAAATTGATGAAAAAAAAGCTTTATCCACTTATAAAACATCAATATTTTAGCAAAAATTAGAATTATGGTTCCAATTATGAGCAAATTGGTGAGACTCAGGTCGAAATAAACTAAAAAGAGTACGAACGGGAAAAGGGCAAATCCTGCATAATATATGAGCGTAGAATAAGATTCCAGCCATATATTTGTCCTGTTTTTATCAAAGAATGTCCAACCTATAAACATATAAAGCAACCATTTCAGTAAGAAGTAAGCAAGACAGGAGCCCACATAAATCCCCAAAAGCAGAAGAGGGGATACGGAGTTCATCAAAGCAGGGGATGTATCATGAAAATAGTTGAAGAAAGTAATCCCCGACAATACGCACGTCTGCACTACAAGCACAAGAAGATAACGCATGTCAGCCGCTGTAGAACTATCAAAAATACTTGTCCGTTCACGATGCAGCACAAAGTCTTTTACTTGCTGGGAAAGAAATTTCTTTCCGCGTGCCAAAGCTATGGAAGAAAGGAAGAAACAAGCCAGCAAGGTTAGCGCTATGGCATCATCTGTACGGGGAGAATAGGGGATAGGAGTTCCCTCGAAACCGGAAATGACTTCCTGCGCAGAATGGATCTGTGCCAATTGCAAGCTATCACTATCCGCCTTTATTGTCGATTGCGATGAACCACCGAGCTGCCCTTGTTGGAAAAGCGACAGAGTATCCGTAGTGCGCTGGAAGCTGAGAGTGTCAATCGTCATATAGCTGCAAATTTACGAATGGAGATATCCCATACAGGCGTTGAATAAAGCAGTTCCACAGCTTCCTCCGGCGTTTGCGCCACTTTCCATATATCACCGTGCTGGCGGCGCATAAAGTTTTCGTCGATTGCTTTTTCAAGCATTTCGAGCAACGGATCAAAGAACCCGTTTACATTCAGAATCACAATCGGATTGAGATAGAGTCCCAGTTGTTTCCAGGTGATAATTTCAAGCAATTCTTCCAACGTTCCGCAGCCACCCGGCAAAGCTATCACCGCATCACTCAAATCTGCCATTTTCTGTTTGCGTTCGTGCATGGATTCCACTTCAACCAGCTCCGTCAAGCCTGCATGGTGCCAGTTCTGCTCTACCATAAAATAAGGAATAACACCAGTCACCTCACCACCATTCGCCAACACCGCATCGGCCACAGAACGCATCAGACCAATACTACCGGCACCATTAATCAAACGGATATGATGATCGGCAAGCAGTCGCCCGAGAGTCTCGGCTGCGGTAAAATAAACAGGATCTATTTTAGTGCTGGAAGCGCTATATACGCATACGGAATTTATCTGGTTCATCAGTTTCTCCATGATTTTATTATATCATGGGCACAAAATTACGAAAAAATTTGGTATTTGTCCACTACCTCCGGAAGCAATCTTGGGCTTCTTACTCGGAAGCCCAAGAGCCTTTCTCACAGAGAATACATCTATTATCAGGTATTTCACCTGTACAGATATACCGCAATTGTTGCTGAATGAGCCTATCGTTCGAATCACCAGACTACTCGAACACCCTACCAGTCTCCAGACCAACAATTAAGAGTGATTTTAATATTGCATCCTGCAATATAACAAACATTTATTGCACACCTTTCACAAGGGTTATCAAGCCCCCCAATCAGAATTAGCCGATTCTTTCCCCTGTCAGCCAGTATCCGATCGTCATTTTAACAATGCACTATATTATAGTGGGGCTTTTGTACAGTTAATTATTAGGTTAATCTTCTAGTTACAGATTGACTTTAAGGTTTCAATTTTCCAGTTCAAATTCTCCGGAAAATACTTCCGTAGGAAGCTGTATTTCCAAAGTATATTTACCCTTTTGCTCACTGGTAAGATCAATATTAATTTTATCTACATTCCATTCGGTAGATGAATAAACAACTTTGCCTTCTGCATCTTTCAAAACAACTGTTGCAGTAGGGACAGTAGAAAGTAAGTCAATAGTAACTAATGCGTCCTCAATAAAAGCAACAGGCGTAATAGGAATAGAACGATGCTGTGCTTGAGTTTTGCAGCTTAATTCAATACGACGCAAAGACTTCATTTCTCGTGCAGAAGACGGTATATTTACCTGGAACAAAATAGCAAATAAGAAAACAAGTAAAAATTTAGCTTTCATAATAAATTGGGTTTAAAATTTCGCCCCAAATGTACACAGATAGACTAAAAGAAACGATTTTTATATGGTAACAATGGTAACAGTCTTTTGTCTATATGAAAAATAATTTGTAAGAATCCTACTGTATCTTACAGATTATCAACAGTGAACACCTGTTCAAATAAATATGTACCCATTTTATTTTTTATACGGTTCTTACGAGTCTTAAGTGCATCCGATGTAGTATCCATCAACTCCATTATAACAGTTTTTGAACAATGAAGCGAAGAAAGGACACAATAAAACAAGTCATCATTAGTCAAAGACGGGCAACATTCTTTAAGATTCACCATTACATCAACAAATGCTTCACAGATAGCAATACGCATATCCGCTCTCAAACTGCGCATCGCCAACAATTGTTTAGGAGTTGATTTCTCTAATGTTTCCAACTTATTATAACAATCAGTGGTTTGAAACATGGATATACATAATTGCAACTGTTGTTCCCGCAAATCTGACATTTTTTTATTTATATGCTCTTGGTTAGGTTCAGAAGTTTTTTCCTCCTTTAGCAACATAGTATCGACACGCTTCTGAGTTAACTCTTGCTGCAAAGCAATATAACGCTTCTTCCGCTTTCTATCATTCCACATAAAACAAAAGATACATATTATTGTCAAAGAAAGAAAAATAGAAACCAAACTAACAAATAATGTTTGAGCATGTTCCGACAACGTCCTTTTATGTTCTTCTAACTGATGTTTATCCATTAGACGATTAAGCTCTTCATTATCAGCCATTATTTGAATAGAATCATAAAGTATCTTATACATATCAATGTTTTTCACAGCAGTTTCCCATTCTCCTTTTTTCTTCGCCACTTGATACATTCCATTATAGCAAACAACTTTACCATTAACACCAAGTTGATCTACATTCTTGTTAAAAAAATAACTAGCAGAATCAAGTTTATCCAAGTTAAGCATAATTTTCGCTTTTAACAAACAAGCATTAGCTGCCTCATCTTGCCCCATGATCATAATCGCTTTTGATACATATTTATCCGCAAGAATATAATCTTTTTGCTCATCATAAAGCATAGCAAAATCATGATAAAGCGCACCTATCAAAGCAGAATCTTGCACAGCTACCGCACAATCAAGCGCTTGCTGATAATAGTACAATGCACTATCTTTTTCATTTTGCAACAAAAAAACACGTGCCATACCCCTTAATGGATATATTTGTTCTACACCTCCTTTCAATATCTGATAAGCTTTACGATAAGCCTCCATTGCTACATCATCCAAATCTTCTTCCTCATAGCATTCCGCCAAATTATCATATATCATTGCCAAGAACTCATTTTGTTCAGGCATTAGTCGAATCGCTTTCAGATATTCTTCTACCGCAAAGGAGGTACGTCCCATATCCCGATAAGTGGCGCCCCAATAATAATGAGCCTGTGCAGCGCGTAAACTCTTATCTCTGTCACCATAATAATCGACAGCCGTCTTTATCAGCGAATCATCATCTAAAGGTACATAATTCTTATGCCGTGCCTGTGTAAGCAACAATGCATAAAGCGCTCTATCAGCACGTGACAGCTTCTGTGGTGAGGAAATTGACTCCAAAATAGATAACGCACTATCAGGACTTACCTCCATTAACGAGTCGGCACAGAGCAGTAACGGATTCTTCACAGAAGAAGAACAAGAGGATAGAGAAACAGATAGTAAAATACTACCCATACCGATAAACAAAAAGGCGAATAGTGGAAAGTAGTATATAAAATAGTCGTATTTCTTTTTCATCTCACGGCTTGTTTTACTTCTTAATGGAACAAAGGTAGTGATTTCTAGTAGAAATAAAGAGCCACAATCTCAAATTCCATAAAACGGAAGTGAGATTGCGGCTCTTATCGTATAAACCCTCTTTCAGACTAGCTTACAGACCGAAAGCTGCTTTAATCTTATCAACGTAGTCGAGTTTCTCCCATGTAAAGAGTTCCACTTCCACTGTTTTGTCACCTTCATAACGAGAAGAAAACTTCTTCGTTACCACCTGTGGTTCGCGTCCCATGTGACCATAAGCTGCCGTTTCCTGATAAATCGGGTTACGAAGTTTCAGACGTTCCTCGATTGCTTTCGGACGAAGATCGAACAGCTGGTCGATAACGCGTGCAATCTCGCCATCAGTCATGTTCACATGAGAACGGCCGTAAGTATCCACAAAAATATTAATCGGACGAGCCACACCGATAGCATAACTTACCTGTACAAGCATTTCGTCTGCCACACCTGCTGCAACCATATTCTTAGCGATATGACGAGCTGCATAAGCTGCGCTACGGTCCACCTTACTAGGGTCTTTTCCGGAGAAAGCGCCACCACCGTGAGCACCTTTACCGCCGTAGGTATCAACGATAATCTTACGTCCGGTCAGACCGGTATCTCCGTGAGGACCACCGATGACAAACTTTCCGGTCGGGTTAACATGATAGACAATCTTGTCATTGAACAGAGCCAGCACTTTATCGTGATGAATAGAAGCAATCACGCGAGGCATCAGAATTTCAATCACATCACGACGAATGATAGACAGCATTTCTTCGTCAGCTTTCAACTGAGCGGCTTCCGAGTCATTCTCCGGCTGAATAAAATCATCATGCTGTGTAGAGACAACAATTGTATCAATGCGAACAGGAGTTCCGTTATCGTCATATTCAATAGTAACCTGACTCTTGGCGTCGGGACGGAGGTAAGTCATTACCTTGCCTTCGCGACGGATGTCGGCCAGCACTTGCAGAATACGGTGTGCCAGATCAAGAGAAAGCGGCATGTAGTTTTCCGTTTCGTTCGTTGCATAACCGAACATCATACCTTGGTCGCCTGCACCCTGTTCCATCGGATCCTGACGTTCTACACCACGGTTGATATCGGGACTCTGCTCGTGAATAGCGGAAAGTACACCGCAAGAGTTACTTTCGAACATGTACTCTCCTTTGGTATAACCGATTTTCTTAATCACCTCGCGTGCGATGAGTTGTAGGTCAACGTACGCTTTTGTTTTCACTTCACCCGCTAATACTACTTGTCCGGTAGTTACTAGTGTTTCGCAAGCTACTTTCGAACTGGGGTCGTAAGCCAACAGTTTGTCAAGCACGGCGTCCGATATCTGATCGGCTACCTTGTCGGGGTGTCCTTCTGACACCGATTCGGATGTAAATAAGTATCCCATCTTTCTTAAATTAAGAATTAAAAAATAAGAATTAAAAGATGATAGAGCAGGAGAGGTGAGTAGTGCAAATATATGCCGAAAGACATCAACGAGTCGTGTTTTAGCATTTTTTTCTGTGGTTGCAAGCTACTCAAATCTGTCCACACTTTCATTTCGGTTGCAAAGATAAAGAGATTTCGGAGATTATGAGTATCTTTGGGCGGTATTTAACACAATAATAGATTTAAAATGATTCTAAATAAGAAAGTAAGAACGCTTTTCGCACTGGCGCTCTATATCGGATTTACGATTGCGATTTACGCCATTGTCTGTCATTTCATCCACCGTGAGTTTCAAGACATTCACCTGCTTTATGCCATATTGATAGGCTGTCTGGCTTATCTGCCACGATTTATTGCCGACAGGAAGAAGAAATGAGCTCTTTTATCGTCCTTCCCAATACCGGGTGTACCACGTCCGGCGCAATCTCCGCCAGTGGCCGCATCACAAAATCGCGCTCCGTCATTAGAGGGTGGGGGAGATTCAGTGCTGCCCCGGAAGGAGAAGTAACAGAGAGCACCAGATCATCGTAAAGCAAGAGGTCAATATCAATCAGACGGTCGCTATATACTCCGTCAACAGACTTCTTGATGCGCCCTAACTCCCGTTCAATTAGTTGCGTCTCCCGCAATACCTCTAAAGGAGATAAATCCGTGTCTACACAAGCGGCAGCATTCAGGAAACTGTTTTCAGAAGCAAAGCCCCACGGAGCAGTAACGTAAAAAGCAGACAGGGAAACAACTTTCCCTATCTGCTCTTCTATTTTCTGCACGGCATCCCGGAGATTCTGTTCTTTATCACCCAGGTTAGTACCGAGTCCTACATATACTTCCGCCATTATTTGTCCAAAATCAGCATTGCATCGCCATAAGTACCGAAACGGTAACCTTCTTTCAATGCTACGTGATAAGCGTCCATTACCTGCTCGTATCCGCCGAAAGCGGCTACAATCATCAGGAGTGTAGAAAGAGGCATATGAAAATTGGAAATCATCGAGTTAGCCACAGTAAATTCGTACGGCGGGAAGATGAACTTATTTGTCCAACCTTCAAATTCTTTCAAATGTCCGTCGGTGCTGACTGCACTCTCGATAGCCCGCATCACCGTAGTACCTACCGCACATACGTTTCTACCGGTATCCTTGGCACGATTGACGGTTTTCACCGCCGCTTCGTCCACAAGCATCTGTTCCGAGTCCATTTTGTGCTTCGTCAAGTCTTCTACATCAATGTCACGGAAGTTGCCCAGGCCGGCATGCAAGGTGATATAGGCAAAGTCTATTCCCTTAATTTCCAGACGTTTCATCAATTCACGACTGAAGTGCAAGCTAGCTGTCGGGGCAGTCACCGCGCCTTCTTTCTTCGCGAAGATAGACTGGAAACGTTCGGCATCTTCCGGTTCTACGGGACGATTGATAATAGAGTGGGGGAGCGGAGTTTCGCCCAAAGCATACAAAGCCTTCTTAAATTCATCATGCGGTCCGTCATACAGGAAACGAAGCGTACGACCACGAGAAGTGGTATTATCAATTACTTCGGCTACCATTGAATCATCCGGACCGAAATACAATTTATTACCAATACGGATTTTACGCGCCGGGTCTACGAGCACATCCCACAGACGGAGTTCTTCGTTCAACTCACGCAATAAGAATACTTCAATACGAGCACCTGTCTTTTCTTTATTACCGTACAAACGAGCGGGGAACACCTTTGTATCGTTGAATATAAACACATCTTTATCATCAAAGTAGTCCAATACATCCTTGAACATCCTGTGTTCAATTTTACCTGTATTACGATGCAATACCATCAAACGCGACTCATCTCTATACTTCGTAGGATGCAAAGCGATTTTATCCTCGGGTAACTTAAATTTGAATTGTGATAGCTTCATATCTATTCCTTATTACGTTAATTATTTTCTTCATCATTTTCTATCTCCTGCCCGTCGATCCACTCTTTAAAAAGTGCGGGATCCAAACAGTCTTCCAAACGGACATCGCCTACACGGGTACGAATCAACCCTGTGAGATGAGCCCCGCTATGGAGCGCCTCGCCAATGTCGCGTGCCAGTGCGCGGATATAAGTCCCCTTGCTGCATACCACACGAATCCGAATCATCGGTTCCGGTTCTTCCAAACGGCATTCCAACAATTCAATCTCGTCGATAACAAGCTGTTTCGCCTTTAGTTCGACTTCCTCACCTTTACGTGCCAGCTCGTAAGCACGCTTGCCGTCCACCATACAGGCGGAGAAGGCAGGAGGTACCTGTTCTATCGTTCCGATAAAGTGCGTCAACACTTCTTCCACCAGTTCCCTCGTGATATGTCCGGTAGGGTAGGTGGCATCTATCTCATGCTCCAAATCATACGACGGGGTAGTAGCACCCAACCGGAGTGTCGCAACGTACTCCTTCGTGTGATATTGAAACTCTTCAATCCGCTTTGTAGCCTTGCCTGTGCATACAATCATCACCCCCGTTGCAAGAGGGTCCAACGTGCCGGCATGGCCGACCTTTAGTTTTTTCACCCCTATCCGGCGACAGATATGATAGCGGGCGTGCCCTACCACCTTAAATGAAGTCCAGCCAAGAGGTTTATTAAAAAACAGTACTTCGCCTTTTTTAAAATTCATCAGCTCAATATAATCGTTACCAATCCTGCTATCGCACAATAGATTGCGAAATAGATCAGCTTTCCTTTCTTCACTATGTTTATCATCCACTTACAAGCCAGGCAACCGGCTATGAAAGCAGCCATAAAACCTACAATCAACGACAATGCAGGAATGTCTCCCACTACGTCCTCCCCTTTCATCATCTTCATACCGTCAAGCAATGCCTCACCCAGAATGGGCGGAATAACCATAAGGAAAGAGAATTGCGCCAACTTCGCTTTGTTGTCTCCCAACAGTAATCCCGTAGCGATGGTAGAACCCGAACGGGACAATCCCGGCATTACTGCACAAGCCTGGGCAATACCTATAATAAGCGCATCTTTCATCGAGATTTTTTCTTTTTGACGCGGCTTGTAATAGTACGAGAAAGTCAGCAGGGCAGCCGTCAACAACAACATACAGCCCACAATCAGCAGTCCCGAGCCAAATATTTCTTCTACATAGTCTTTAAAGAATACTCCCACAATACCGATTGGTATCATTGAGATCAATATATTAATCACGTAGCGCGTCTCCTCGTTCATCCGGAACTTGAATAACCCGCGGAAAATCCAATCTATCTCTTTCCAAAGAATCACCAATGTACTGCATACCGTAGCCACATGCACTACAATTGTAAATGCCAAATTCTCTTCACCCTGTATCCCAAACAATGCCGACCCGATAGCCAAATGCCCACTGCTACTTACAGGCAAATATTCTGTCAATCCCTGAATCAGTCCAAGGATTAATGCTTCCAACCAACTCATAACTTATCTTTATTCTATTTTAGTTTTAGGTTTGCGCAATACCGCATAAATCATCGACAAGAAACCGAACAGGCAAACGACAGGCGCCACCTTAATTCTACGTGCACTGAAAATATCAGGTTCAAAGACCGTTTCGGACGACGAAGGTCCTGTCATCAATAGAAACCCGATAATAACAATCGCCATTCCTACCGCTAGCAAGATAAAGTTCACTTTATCAAAGGCAAATTTCTGCTTGTCAGACATAGTTTGTTTAATTATAAATTCAAAATTAAAGTCGCGAACCACGGTTCGCTATACCTATTTACTATCTATTCTCTACTAAATATAATACAAGGTATTGGCCCTCATTCTCAAGTATTTGTTAATGGAAATGTAGGCACACAGCCACGTAATCACCATTCCAAACACCAACACACTCGCACAAACGATAAGCATGACTTCGGGAGTGATTACCTGAAGCAATTCCTGCTCGTATGTCACTGCCCAATAGGCCGTCCCCATTAATATGGCATCAGCAACTACAGCAGCCAGCACGCCACTCCACACATTCCTTCGGAGAAACGGTCGCCGAATGAAGCTCCAGCTCGCCCCCACCAGTTTCATTGTATGGATGAGGAAGCGCTTGGAGTATATAGCAAGCCTTATCGTATTGTTTATCAAAGCAAAGGAGATAAAAGTAAGCACTACCGCCAAAGCCAGTAATACCAGACTGATATTCCGTATGTTATCATTCACAGCATCAATCAGCTCCTTCCGGTAGAGCACATCCTGTATATTACTGTTCCGTTTGACCATTTTCTCAATCTTCGCAATACTGTCGGAGTTAGCATAATCGGAATGGAGCTTTATTTCAATAGAAGCGGTGAAAGGATTATAACCCAGAAACTCTTCAGGATCAGTTCCCATAGCTTCGGTCTGCTCCTTCAATGCCTGTTTTTTAGAGATATATTCGGATTGTTTCACGAAAGGTTCCTGATTCAGCTTCTTCTGCAGTTTCAGGATATCCGCCTCTTTCATATCGTCGCTAATAAGAATGGAGAAACTGATATTCTCGCGGACATATACGGAAAGATTGTGCGCCGTAAGCACGAAGAACACAACCAGCCCTAACAGCAACAACACCAGCGTGGTACTGATACTCGACGTAATAAACTGCATATCGAAAATCGAACTTGACTTATATCTGCTTTTATTTCCCATCCTCTACCTCTTTTTCCGAAAAACGTAAATCATGGAACTGCTCCGCTCCTTCCGTCCCAAAGCGCTGAACCATGCCAATGTTCCGACATACATCCCTTTCAGGAAACTACATGAACTACCCCGATGTTTCTCACTTAGCATGGATACGTAAAAAGCGTCAAACGGCATCGGGTGACGTGCCGCCATGATAAAGCCATGCCGGGAAGCCAACTGTTGGATAGTGCCCGGTGTGAAATGCCAAAGATGTCGCGGGACATCATAAGCCGCCCAATACTCGCCGTAACGTTGCGCATCATAAGAGGAACAGTTGGGCACTGCCACAATTAGCAGTCCTTTTTCCGTCAACATCTCGTGAAGCTGTTGCCACACCTCGCCGAGGTGTTCAAGATGTTCCATAACGTGCCAAAGGGTAATGACATCAAAACTGCCGGGAGCAAACTCTTGCAGAGCCGATTCGGGTTTCACCTCCAGTCCGAAATGTTCCTTTGCAAACTCACGTGCCTGCGGATTCTTCTCCACCGCCTCCACTTTCCAGCCACGACGCACCATCGTATCGGCAAAATAACCGGTGCCCGTACCTATATCGAGCAAACGCCCCGTCTTGCGATGCGCCTCCTTAGCTACCAGCCGCGCCTTGCGGCCCAACATATAGGAACGTACATAGTGATAAACGGAATTCATCGCGCCTTTGCGCGTATCAGTGTGGGAGATATAATCAGGAGTCTCATAATACTTACCTATCTCAGCCTCTACGGGAACACCTTGCGTGAACGTAAATCCGCAATCTTCACACGAATACAGTTCAAACTGTTCGCCCGAAGCATAAAAATCCGTACAAGTCATGACGCGTTTCAAGTGCGTACTGCCACACACCGGACAAGCATTTATACTGAGTTTCTCCATTAATTTCTAAGCAAAATTAAGTGCTGCCTCAAACCACAAGACAACACTATACCCGAATTTGGTGCAAAGAAACAAATAAAAAGTGATGTAATGGGCTTTTGTTAAGGACTTTTAATAATACAAACTGACCTTGCTCTGATATACAGACTATACTTAGTCAATTTACATCAGAACTTTATTCTCATAGAAATCAAAAATACAACCCAGATATACACAACTAAATCTTAGTTAATCCATATCTGGGGTAAGACACATCAGAACAAGAAACCCCTTCGACTCAGTTATTTAGTCAAATATAATTTATATTTGTTTCCCTTATTCTGAAAAATAATCTTTTTATTCTTCAATTTTAATCGTTGGGGATTATTTTGTTTTCGGTTTCCAACTTATATTAAAATAAAGCACAACTGTAATCTGATTATTACGATACTCCTAACAATATATTTTTTTCAATGATCCATTTATCATTAATCTTGCGGATACATATAATTGCCTCCTCTCCACAAAGCCGTCCACAAGCATAAGAACAATAAAAAACTCCAACTAGCTTTTCTTTATTAAAGTATATCCTCGACATCCTCAATATTCCTGAAAAAAGAAAATTATAGTTTTCTCTTTCCCATATCTTAAATCCTTCAGGAAACTCAGAAGAGTGTTTTAATATGAACCGTTTTCTATTCTCTATCTCAGACAAATTCAGTGGATAACTTTGTATCAGACGATTATTCATAGAGTTAAGCGCCTCAATATAATCCGGTTCCACTAATTGTTTTCCGATATATTCAACATCTAAATTTAGATTATCACAAGTGAATAGAGTATCAAAAACAGCAATAACAAAGGTCGTATCTTTCATTTTCATATTTTCCCTCTCAATCTCAGTAATCTTTTGTTCATATCTAACAGTGTCATACGCCATTGGATTGTTGTTATCAAAAAATGGTATGGGAGGAGGAGGGATTTCAAACCTATCTAATGCCCCCATTTCCTCAACCAAGTTATCAAAAATCTCATTAAACACTTTCATTTCATAACTATCAACCCTATTTGTTCTGCATGATAGTACTCCAATCAACAGCACCATTACTATAAAACACTTTTTCATAATCAATTAATTTATAAATCCATACATCGACTTCAAAATAGCACTATTTGATTTTACTATTCCTTGCGAGTTGTAATATTGTTGCGTTATAGGTAATCCAATTCTTTCCATAGCCTTATTCACATATCTTTCTTGCCAATGCTGTTTAAAAGCTCTTTTTTTATCCATTTTTCTTAATACAGGATAAATATTTGAATTGTTCATCACTTTGTCATCACTAAAATCGGAAGAATTCTGATCAGAGTGAATTGCTATTTCATGAATAAAAGTATCCAGTTGAGCAACACTATCAGCTATATTTCGTACTGTTCTTTAAAAAGCTACCTTGAGATATAAATAAGTTTTTATATTACCAAAATAGCAACTATTGAATCCAAATCAGTTTATGAAAGTCATACTTTACCCAAAAACACAATACTACAAATATTACTTTAAATGGAAAAGACCAACATATAGATACCAATTATTCTCTTTGTCTTTTTTAAACCATTGTCCATCTGTTGAAAGCAATATCTTTTTAATGAGGCTATCATAATCATACTTTTCATCATATTTATATAATGGTAGCCTTTGTAAAATATGAACTTCCCGTACTCTGAGCTCATTATCTAACAATATTGAATAGGGGACCCTTACATTTACTTCATTGTAATTTTCCTCGCTAAAGTTAGCATAATAAAGGCTATCACAATATTTATGTAATCGTTCAACACCCCCAATAAAGCCAACATTAATACTTATTGAATTTATAGTATCTAAGGCAGTATAATAGTCTACTTCTATTTTCTCACCCTGCTTAGAAATTCTAAATACAGGTAATTGATTAGTCTTATCATAAAACACTTGACTTTCAACCAACTTCTTTTCCTGACAACATAAAATGTATGGCATTAATACACTTGTCAGTAATAAAATTAATTTATTTCCCATACCCTAATCTTTTCATCATATTATCATTCTTTTTATATACAAATGAATCTACCCCTCGTTGCGAATGTCCAAATGGTAAACCTCTCAAATATAAAAGGACATGCCCAAATTCATGTGCGATTCCAACAGTACGATGATTTAGTGTTCCTTTTTTATTTATTATTATCTGGACATTATTGTTTGTCGACTTTTTGCCAGATGCAGCTTCGTTTCCTGAAACTAAAGTTTGTCCCAAGTTCCCTTCAATGACCTTACCCGTTAATTGTCCACTAGCAACCAACAGACTTTCAAATGCAGCCCCATACTGACTAGTATTATAATCTTCTGGAGCTATAAAACTTTCACTTATAATTTGTCCATTCATAATAAAAGTATTTTTATCGGACACAGATAACTCAACCATCTTTTCATTCGTCGCAATCTCATACAAATCTTGCAAAAAGAAGTCCGATGTAACTTTAGCGTGAGCTTCTATAGAAGTAGGATCAAGCACTCCATTATTAAACTTCATTTTTATATTCGTACCATCTTCTAATCCATTATAAATCGCCAACATTGCTTCTGCGACACTAGTCTTATTAAGAAGTAAACTATCTCCATTCACATCAATATTATTCACCGGATTATTTGCGCCATATTGATAA
>ERZ857521.1092-NODE-1092-length-35260-cov-4.400540_pt1 | contig 35260 bp, 24 predicted proteins | sample MGYA00519701_ERZ857521 | MGnify/ENA primary metagenome ERZ857521 (study PRJEB31778, sample SAMEA3449346) | human gut metagenome | biome: human gut; feature: human-associated habitat; material: faeces | place: United Kingdom | collected 2010/2012 ...
GGGCTACCATCTTCATATGCCATCTTATTTTTGGAGGACATTTACTGAATATCCCAAAGGAGGACAAGGCGGGTAACTACGCTTTGTCCTCCGTAAAATATGAAATGGGGGTATTATTTGATTAAATATCGGATAAACAGATAGCCTCCGAAAATTTGCAATAGCATACCTGGCACACCGATGCGGAAATCCTGCACTGCATCGTAGAAACTGCCTTCCATCAGCCATTCGCCAAACGTACCGGCCACCTGATAGGAAAGCACTACCGCCAGCATAAGCGGCAATGATACTTTCTGCCATCTATGCGCCGCATATCCGGCAGCAACGGCCAGCAGTACGGATTTGAGCAGGATGGCGGGAAGTAAACCGAAGACAGGCATTCCAAACATCAGGGAATTGACAAGCGGAGAGGCAACCGCCGTCAGCAGCCCAGTTTTCCAACCATATTTATAAGCGCCTATAAGGGTGAAAAAATAGATAGGCAACCATGTTACTCCGCCTTGCGGAACGAGGTGGAAAAGTTGCGGCAATGCAATGTTACCCGCAACGAACAACGCGGCCGTCAGATAAGTTTTAGCCTCGGTATAGCCTAAATCATAAAGTTTTACTGTTGTCTGCATGATATAACTGTATTAAATATTGATATTTATGCCGCCCATGAACGTAGCTTTTGGCATAGGATAACCGGCGTTGATTTCATACTTCTGTGCCAATAGATTTTCACCACGCACCCATACTTCCAGCCATTTGCAAGCACGGAAGGAACCGCGAAGATTCCACAACACAAAGTCTTCCTGTGTGGGGGCATCGCCCACAGCAGTGTAAAGTCCGCCCACATATTGCAACCCTGTCGAAACATTCCAACGGCCCTTCATGAAATTGGCTCCGGCGTATGCCTTGTGTTCCGGTGCAGCAATGACGGGGTTATCCATGTGCAGGAAGCTGTAGTTACCGTCCACCGACCAAGACCGGTTGATGCGGTATGCCGCCTGAAGTTCCACGCCTGTGTTGTCAATCTTACCGGAGTTTTGGTTGAGCATACCCGTACCGTTGGGATTAGGCAAAGTGACAATCAAGTTCTTGCCGTCAATGTAGAAGACATTTGCCCCATACTTGAAGCGTCCGTCCAAAAGCGTCTGGGAGAAGGCAAGCTCGTAGTTCCACATGGATTCAGGCTGCAAATCGGGGTTCTGCGGTGGAAACATGTACATCTCGCGCAAGATGGGGTAACGGAAACCTTTCGTAGCGGATGCTTTCAGTTCGATAGCGTGCGGCAGGTGGAAAGCAAGCCCAGCTTGCGGCACCCATTCCGTACCGACACGCGAGTGATAATCTACACGCAAACCGGCGTTTAAAGTGAGCCACTTCCAGATGTCTTGGCGGAAATCCACATATCCGGCAAACTCATTCTCATGCTTGTCCACAAGATCGCTGCGCGTGCCTGCATTTTCACCTGCTACATAATCTGTCCATGCCTTACCACCGTAACGGAACCAATCGAAGCCCAATGTAATGCGGTTTCCTTTCCAGAATTGGGTACTCTGGTAAAGCGACACCCCCATCATGTCATCATTGGAGTTGAAACGCCCGTCCTGAGAGGTTTCGCCTGCGCTGGGCGTATAACCGTCATTAATCCAATGGTTTCCCCAGTTGTAGAAGAAGCTCACGGCTCCTGAAGTCTTGCCATAGTCATTGGCAAGCGAGAAAGAAGTGACTCCACGCGTGATGCGTTGGTCGCCGTCCACCAGCGGTGCGGACACGGGACCGGGATAGGATGCATTAAAGTGCGTCACATTCACGTCAGCATACGTATTCCAGTTGTCTGTCAGGTCGTAGCCCAGCTTAGCATAACCGCCGTACTGCTCAAAGCCCATGTCATCACGGTGTCCGTCCGTGCGGTTATACGAACCGCTCACCACGCTGCTGAACCGTCCCTTGCGGATGCGGTTGGTCAACTCCGTTTCCAGCGTGTTGTACGAGCCGTAACCGGCGTGAAGATCAGTGCGCACCCCGTCCTCGTGCATCTTTCGGGTAACGATGTTGATGACACCGCCCATGGCGTTAGAACCGTAAAGTACGGAAGCCGGGCCTCTCAATACCTCCACCTTGTCGGCAAGAAGCGATTGGTATGCATCGGCTATCGGGTGTCCGAAGATACCCGCATATTGCGGATGCCCATCTATCAATACCATCAGCCTGGCACTTCCACCACTCAGTCCGCGCAAGGAGATGCCTCCGGCCGCACCGTCCGACACACCGTAGCCCATCACGCCACGTTCTGTGACAAACAGTCCCGGCACTTGTTCGGAGAGTACAGGCAGCAAAGAGGGTTGCATACTGTTCTTGATGGTCATTCGGTTCACCACCGAGACGGTCTGCGACAAATGGCGTACATCCGTTTCAGTACGCGTACCCGTCACAACCACCTCATCCAGTGCAAAACTCCGTGCCGTTCGCGTCGTGTCGCTCTGTGCCATCACTACTCCGGCAGGCATCAGGCAACCCGCCAACAAAATTAAAATGTTCTTTTTACTCATTTTCTTAAATTGTTATCGTTCTTTTTTTTTATTATATGCTTCAATCAACGGCAAAAGTTCTTCCTCGAAAATCTGTTTGCCGATAATCCTGTAATGCGGATCATACGCGTCAGTAAATGTCCGGCTGTGGTGCATAACATACTTTCCTTGTTCCAGCAAGTTGTCTATTTCCAGACTGTCCCACCTGTAGCCGTCCAAGTGCAAGTCCATGCCAGATATCACAGAGCTTATCAATGCCCATTCCTTTTTCCATTCCTCTACCGACATAGGGCGGATACTGCTCACGCTGCGCACAAAGGCATCGAAATACACCGCATAAGGGATGATGCCGTCTTTCACCAGCGAAAGGTTCACACGGTAAAAGTTGCCATTATATCCTGTCGGTTCGTAAGGAAGTCCGTCAAATCTTTGGGCAGTCGCGAGTTCTTCGCGCAGGTAAGCCCCGGCAGAAGCCGTGTCGCTCACGATGTGCCCCGGACCGAAACGGTCTTGAAAGAAGTTTTTGTACAAGTCCCTCAACGTGGACTTGGGATATATGTGCATCTGCCCCGCCACAGCTTGACGGATTTCATCCTCTTGACCATACATATTGCAAGAAAAAACAACATGCTTACGATTGCGAAAGTTAAACTGAATCTCATTACACCACGGTATTTTCTTTATTGACAAATCTTTCTATCGCCGAATAGATGTCCGAAACAGAATCCAACGGATAACATATTGTTTCCAAAGGGCACCAACCGTTTTTCGCCCTGTTTTCTATGTGGTGTACTTTTTGCCGGAAACTTGTTTCAATGCCCGCCTCCCGCAACAACGAAAGTGCAGGAGAACTAATCACATCGGCATAAACTGCTTTGACTTTGCCCAATACCATTAAGGCAGCAGCCCCTTTCCCTACTACTTTATCAGCGATACATGCACCATCCAACAAAGACGTTCTGTGCTTGTATATTTGATACAAGTCTGCCACGCCCTTCTGAGTGAACGTATGAATGTCCTTCCCCTGCCGGATAACACAAGAATATCCTCCCGACAACAACAACTCTATGATATAACCGTCCATTTGTCTTTGAAATTTTATATGCAAATCTCTGTATTTTCATTTTAATAATAGCACAAATCGTAAAAAACGTGTTACGATAAAGCAAAAAAATTAGTCAGCTCTGCTCATCACCAATTTCCCGTGCTTGATACCTTTAATAGAAACAAGCATGTCTGCGAACTCGGTAAGCTGGTACGCCATGCCCATTACCGTAGCAATGTGTAAGCAGAAATTCCGGTTAATATAATACTGTGTAGAGGACAAAACCAATTCTTGATGCGCCTGTTGGATATCAGCAATCTTCGTGGCAATATCTTTACGTGTCTGGTCATACATGATAATGACTGCGCCTGCCACGATATGATTGCATTGCCATTTCTGTTCTGCGATATTTTTCTCCACCAAGAAACGGATAGCCTGCGAACGGTTTGTGAAGCCATTGGTCTTGACATAAGAGTCCAACGAATCCAACAGTTCGCTTTCCAAAGATACTCCAAAACGTTTAAGTGACATGATTCTTATATTTCGTGTTATTTTTATGCAAAAATAGATGGAAAGTCAATTCTGCATATTACCCCGATTCCTGCAATATGTACCAATTTTACAGATGCAGCCTTTGCCTGGTAAATAAAGTCCTCCGTCCGTATCTTTCCATCGCTTCTGTTAGTACCGCATTACCTGAAGGATTATTGTCCTGACCATCATCCTTTTTCACCTTATTACTCTCATCTATCTGCTTGATGATAAGTAGATGTTTAAAATTAGTTTATATCACGATTTTTGTGTAGCTTTGCATGCACATATAAAACCATATAGCTATCGCAAAGATCAAAGTGATAGAGTTAACAGCTTCCAAACGTCTGGAATTGGAGAAAGGCTTCCGGGAAGACAAAAGCCATAATGGACTGCTCGGACGAGGAGGCCGTAAGATTTGAATTGAACTAATATTTTCTGAATAGTATGAAATATTATCGTTTTTTATGTTTACTTGCCGGTTGCATACTGGCATTCGGGTGCAAACAAAATATGCCCCAGGAAAGAAAGAGTTATACGAATCCGCTGAAAACGGAAGAAGGGAATCCGCTGTATATAGCTGATCCGTTCGTATATCAGCATGACTCCGTTTACTACCTGACCGGAACGACTACCTTACCCGAAGGCGAAGGGTTTGCCTGCTATACTTCTACCGACCTGATTACGTGGAAATATCACGGGCTTCTTTTCCAAAAAACGGAAAACCATATCGGGACAGGGGCTTATTGGGCTCCGGAAGTGGAATACTACAACGGTAAGTTTTACATGACTTATAGTTGTGCCATCAAAGGTAGAGATCAGCTGCTGACGTGTCTTGCCGTAAGTGACAAACCGGGCGGACCGTTCACAGACCTCCATGCGCCGTGGTTCGACTTAGGGTATTCGGCTATTGACGCGGATATATTCGTTGATGATGATGGTACCCCTTATGTCTACTTCAGTAAGAACGGCGCGCAAGATACGATAACCACCGGAGAACTTTATGCGGCAAAGCTGAAAAGAGATCTTTCCGGACTGGATGGTGAACCGGTTTTCGTATCGGGTGCTGCCCAGGATTGGGAAAAAGTAAGGTGGAACAAGAACCGATGTAACGAAGGCGCGTTCGTTTTCAAGCATGACGGGCGTTACTACATGACCTATTCTGCCAATGATACCGGATATGAGTATTATGGGATAGGCATCTCAACCGCCGAACATCCGTTAGGCCCTTGGACTAAATATGCCAGCAACCCGCTCATGACAACCGATTTGAAACAGGGTATCTCCTCGCCCGGACACAATTCGATTGTAAAAGCTCCGGACGGAAGTCTGTATATCATTTACCACCGGCACGCCGATGCCTCTTGTACAAAACCGAACTGGGACAGAGTGGTCTGTATGGATAGATTGTATTTCGACGAGAAAGGCACCTTGAAGAGCAACGGCCCCAGCAACACGCCTCAATCGGTCGGTTGGTAAAAAGCAGGAATCTCCGAAAGGGGGTGGAACAGTCCTATCAATCCCACCCTTTCCGCCGGAGATACCGCCAGGAAAGGAATGCGGCCACCAGCATGACCAGCCATGCCATTGCATAGCCATAACGCCAGTCCAATTCCGGCATGAACTCAAAATTCATCCCCCATATACCTGCCAGGAACGTCAAAGGAATGAAAATAGTAGAGACAATTGTAAGGCGTTTCATGATGGAGTTCAGACGCAAATCGTTGTTTGAGAAATAAAGATCCATCAGCGAATCCACAATTTCGCGGCACATATCCGATGTTTGCAACACAAACAGCACCTGATCGCTCGCATCGTTGAACAAAGGAATCTGCTCCGGAGAAAAATATCCGGAGGTACGTATCAGCTTGGATAATTCCTCCTTCAGTGGCAAAGTGCTTCGGCGTATGGTAATCGAGTCGCGGCGGCGTTGCTGAATGGAAATGCCGATATCCTCCGCAGAGCCCGACACATCCAGCAACGAATCCTCTATGTCCTCCAACAATTCTTCGGTCATGGAAGCAGCTTCAGACAAACAGGAGGTCAACGCATTCAACAGATGCAGCAACAGCTGTTTGATATTATGATTGCGGATATCCAACAGATTATTCGCTATAGCTTGATGCACGCCATCAAACAGCTTATAATCATTTCTCTCCACAAAAGAAAGGATGACATTACGCGCGAGAAGCAAACCGACATGCTCTTTCTGCAACACCATCCGCTCATCATAATAGCAGACATTCAAAACTATCAACGTACGATCGTTTTCGATTTCCACTTTGGCGACATGCTGTGGAGTCAGAATATCTTTGGCATCCAAACTATGGAAGCCGAATTCTTTCACAATCCGCGTGATGACCTCCGCCTCCGAGAGTCCGCAAATCTCCAGCCAATGCGTTTCCGCATCGGCATACAGTTTTTTACTGGAAAGTTTATCCGGCTGAATGCTTTCCGAACGGACGTGACTGGCGGTATAGGAGGTCAGGCGAAGCGTGGTAGCCAGCCGTGCCTCGCCCACATAATCATACTGTTCAGCCAGCCTCCGGTTATTCGGCCGGTGACGATGTCTGCCATGTCCTGCCATCTCCTTCTGTCCCATATTCCGGCTATTTATTCCAATTCCACCACGGTTATGCCGGCACCTCCGAACTGCACATGCTCGTCATGGAAGCTACGCACACCCGGAACGCTCCGCAGGTACTCCCGGATCAACTGACGAAGAATCCCGGATCCTGTCCCATGCAGAATACGGACCTGCTGCGCCCCGACCTGAATCGCATCATCAATAAAATAAGTTACCGTCTGCAAAGCTTCATCACCCCGCATTCCACGTACATCAATTTCCTGCTTGAAATGGAGACGCTTCTCGTGCATTTGGTCGGAAGTCTGCTCACTGACAAAGGCGCTTTTCTGCATATCCCTTTTGATCTGCCCTTTGCTGACCTTCTCCAAGCGATCCAGCTTCACCATACTTTTAATCATCCCGAAGGCCACAACCGCCTCTTTGTCCTGCACCTCCAAAACAGTACCGGGGGTAGTCTGTCCTTTGAGGCGCACATGATCACCCACTTCTATCACATCACGGTCAAACTGTACCGGAGCTTTCTGTTTCTGTTTCTTCCGTTCGTTCCGCTCCTTCAGCTTCGCCATCTTCCGTGCGATGCGGTCATCCTCCTCCTGCTTATCGCTCATACGCTCCTTAAACTCCTGCAAATCAGCCCGAGCCTGCTTGGTACGCTCTTTCTCGGCCTGAGCCTCTCTGATTTCACGAATCGTATTCTCGATTTTGGCATTGGTTTCAGAAAGTATATGCGCTGCCTCAGCCTTAGCCTCCTTGACAATCTCCTTACGCTGGCTATTCACCTCATTCAGTTCCTTCTCATAGCGGGCAATGACCTCCTCCAGTCTTTTTTCACGCTGGCGGATATTCTGGCGTTTGCTTTCCCAATAACGCTTATCCCGGACAATATCCTGCAAATATTTATCCATATTGATGTAATCCTGCCCGACCTTTTCGGAAGCTTCGGCAATAACATCCTCCGGCAATCCGATTTTACGTGCAATCTCGATAGCAAAAGAGCTTCCGGGATTCCCGATAGCCAACTTAAACAAGGGCTGCATCAAATGGCGGTCATAAAGCATCGCGCCATTCACCACACCGGGCGTTTCTTCCGCGAAATGCTTCAGGTTCTGATAATGGGTCGTTATGACTCCATAACTGCGCCGTTCGTTAAACCTATGCAACAACGCCTCGGCTATAGCTCCGCCTATCTGCGGTTCTGTCCCGCTACCGAACTCGTCAATCAGCAGAATTGTCTTTCCGTTACAATTCTTCACGAAAAACTTCATGTTCGTCAGGTGCGAAGAATAGGTACTGAGGTCGTTCTCGATACTCTGCTCATCCCCGATATCGATAAAAAGATTCTCAAAAATTCCCATCCGCGAACGTTCATGCATAGGGACCAATAACCCGCATTGCATCATGTACTGCAACAGACCTACAGTTTTCAGACACACCGACTTGCCTCCGGCATTCGGTCCGGATATAATCAGCAGACGTTTCTCGTCTGTCAAAGTGATATCCAGCGGAACCACCTCCTTCTGCTGCTTCTTCAAAGAGAGATAAAGTAACGGATGTACGGCTCTGGCCCAATCCACCTGTTGTTTATCTTCCACAATCGGGCGGATTCCTCCCACTTCCAAGGCAAACAAGGCTTTTGCTCGGATAAAGTCGATATCTGCCAGGAACTCATAAGATTGCAGGATATCCGGCGCCGCGGGACGGATCAGGTTGGTAAAATCCGTCAGGATACGGATAATCTCACGCTTTTCCTCGCCCTCCAGCTCACGGATACGGTTATTGGCCTCTACCACTACCTCCGGTTCGATAAAGACGGTTTTGCCCGTAGCCGACTCATCATGGACGATTCCCTTAATCTTACGTTTGAAAGCCGGAGCCACCGGAATCATCAATCGCCCGTCACGCATCGTAGGCGTCACATCCTTATCCACTACCCCCTCGCCCTGCGCACTCCGCAAAATAGATTGCAGGCTACGGGATATATTACTCATTGTCACCGTAATCTCCCGCCGTATAGTCTGTAATTCCGGAGAGGCACTATCTTTTACTTTCCCGAATTTATCCAATATCGTATCGATCTTGCCGATTAACTGAGGAAACACCAAGATATCCCCAGCCAAGGCGGTCAGCGCCGGGTATTTGATTTCCTCCTCCCCGGCAGGCCGGAAAAAGCGGATGATGTCATGGATTGTCTGCAACGAACGCTTCAAGTCGAACAGCTCCCGTTCGTCCAGCCAAGTTCCTTCCGGACGAATCCTCTTCAGCGAATAACGTACATCAAAAAAATAATTGGCCGGAAAATCCTCTTCCCCTTGCTGGATCCGGACAAACTCGTCTACTTGTTCCAGCTTGTCACCGATCATTTTATAATCCGTCAGGAAAGTCATATCCGCGACACGCTCTTTGCCCAACGGGCTTAAACATCTATCTGAAATCAAAAGACTGATCTTGTCAAAGCCCGTCTTCTGTTCGAAATTCGAAGGATAAAACATACCTTATACACTCAAAAACTTATATATTCAATAATTATGGATAGTTACCGAAATGCCCGTCCGGATGGTCGGACGGATGATCATCCGCTTGCTCTCTTTTCCCCGTTTGATGTCGAAAGTAATCGCATTATTGCTTGTAGGATTAATATACGGGGCAAAATAATACAGATAAGCAAATGCAGTCAGGTTATTCGGATTCTGGATGGCCTTATTAACCTCCGGATATTGGAATGTATCCCAATACATGCAACGCTTGAACCCGTTACAATCGGTAAAGCGAGTGCTTGCATCACGAAATTTCATCGTATTCATGACAAACTGCCGGTAGGCCGCCGTAAACTCATCAACGCTATATGCCAGGCTCTGCCCCTCTATATCCTCTATCTCATCTTTAGCACGGATTCCCGCGGCATACGCTGGAGAATTGGCATCGACCGATATGACCCGGTTCAGTTGCTCCATGTCGTAATTAATTCCCGTATAGTTATAGACACAGGTTTTGACATGGAAACGGATATTCTTCTGGTTCTTCACGTAAGGGAATTGCATACACATCAGCGGGACATGTATCTGCGCATATTTTTCCAAATGGAATGCCTCTTCCAACAACTCATCAGCCTCACACTCCCACAACACCCGTCCTTTCTGCAATTTCTGATCGATGATGCGTATACCGAATTGCAACAGATAGGCGGCTTCAGATTCGGATGCAGTGATATCCAGGAAAGGCAACTGGCGCATCTTGCTATGGGTAAAGTCATACCGATAAACGGATTGCTTCAGCTTTATCGGATTCGGCCCGACATAGTCCGGATTCTTATCAAAATAATAGAACGTCTGAATCAGCAGATCGGGATTATCCGCATCAGCCGAAAAGCCTTTCTTCTCCATCTCCGCACGAATAATGCGGTTGATGTTATGCTCCAGCTCTTCGTTAGCCGGATCCACATCAGCAAAAGCATACGTCCGGAACTGAGAGAAATCCACACTGTCATTCGTCACCGTAATCGTGAAAGGACAGACAAAATCCCGCTCATACGTGGTTTCCAGACTATACATATTGAAAGCTTGGGCCAATTGCGACTCCGAAATGGCATTCACCGATTTGCACTCTTTAGGAAGCACCACCAGGCGTTGCGAATCAAAGGTGGAACGTACCGCCAACGTGACACTCTGCTTGTTGGCCGGATTCAACAGGATATCAATCTCTTCCGGAGAAATCTCCAATACGCTGATTCCATCAATCTGCTCAATGATATCGTAAAGCTGAAGGCCGGCACGCTCGGCAGCCGAATAAGGAGTTATCTCCGTAACAACCGGCATCCCGTACCCCCAATTCACACTTTGGCTGATCTCATAAGAAAAACCTGTACGGCATACTTTATCACGTGCCGCACACAGCACCATATTGATAGCAAACAGGAATAAAGCCGCAAATAATATTCTTTTCATAATCCGCATAATCTAACATTTTCACGTGCAAATTTCGCAAATCTTCTTTTTTTTAGCAAGAGGTCAAAAGAGAATGTTGCATATTTATGAAACCGATCAATTCTTCAGACAACCCCAAGAAGCCGTTTTGAAACACAAAAAAGCAGAGCCCATCCGAAGATGAGCCCCGCCCCAATTATGAAAACAATCAATAAGCTGTCAGGTACCTGACTATTTTTAATCCTCTACGCTCCAGTCTTCAGCAGCCAGACGTTTGTAGCTACGCAGACGCCATTTAGCGTTGTCTTCAGCAGCTTTGAAGAGTTCGGCAGCTTCCGTCGGATATTGCTTCATGACAGAAGCGAAACGAACTTCACCCTTCAAGAAGTCTTGGAACTTGCTCCAATCCGGTTCTTTGCTATCCAAAGAGAACGGATTCTTGCCTTCAGCCTCAAGAGCCGGATTGTAACGCCACAAGTGCCAGTAACCGCACTCAACGGCAGCCTTTTCTTCAGCCTGAGACTTGCCCATACCCTTCTTCAAACCGTGGTTGATACAAGGAGCATAAGCGATAATCAAAGAAGGACCGTCGTATGCTTCTGCCTCGCGAAGCGCCTTCAATGTCTGAGCCTGATCTGCGCCCATCGCAATCTGAGCGACATATACATACCCGTAAGTCGTAGCCATCAAACCAAGGTCTTTCTTACGAACACGCTTACCCGAAGCAGCGAACTTCGCGATAGCTCCCAGCGGAGTTGCCTTAGAAGACTGACCACCCGTATTTGAATAAACTTCAGTATCCAATACAAGGATATTCACGTTCTTACCAGATGCGATTACATGATCCAAACCACCGTAACCGATATCGTAAGAAGCACCGTCACCACCGATAATCCATTGTGAACGCTTAACCAAGAATTGAGACAAGCCAGCGATTGTAGCACAAGCCGGGCATTTATCCTTCGAAGCCTCAACCATCGGGATAATCTGCTCTGCCAATTCTTTTGTCTTGTCAGCGTCATTCTGATTCTCAATCCAAGCCTGGAATACTTCTTTGTATTCAGCCGGAGTACCTTCATAAGCGATAGCATCTTCCATCGCCTTCTGGATACGCGCACGCATCTTTTCGTTAGCCAATTCCATACCTAAACCGAACTCGCAGAAGTCCTCGAACAACGAGTTAGCCCATGCCGGACCATGACCCTTTTCGTTGGTCGTGTACGGAGTAGAAGGAACAGAACCCGAATAGATAGAAGAGCAACCTGTAGCGTTCGACACCATCTGACGGTCGCCAAAGAGCTGAGAAATCAACTTCACATAAGGAGTCTCGCCACAACCGGAGCAAGCGCCTGAGAACTCAAACAACGGTGTAGCAAACTGAGAATTCTTCACGTTAGACTTCACATCCACCAAGTTCTGTTTGCTCTTCACGTTATCTACGCAATATGTCCAATTGTCAGCTTCAGCCAACTGACCTTCCAACGGAACCATAGACAATGCCTTGTTTCCCTTGAAGCCCGGACATACATCCGCACAGTTACCACAACCCAAGCAGTCCATAACGTCCACCTGCATACGGAACGCCATGCCCTTCATCGTAGCCGGAGCCTTCACCGCGATAGTCGCAAATTCCGGTGCATTCTTCTTTTCTTCTTCATCCAATACGAACGGACGGATAGCTGCGTGAGGACATACATACGCACACTGATTACACTGGATACAGTTCTCGCTGTTCCAAACCGGTACGAATGCAGCTACACCGCGCTTTTCGTATTTAGCGGTACCCTGATACCAAGTACCATCTTCGATACCCTTGAAAGCAGATACCGGAAGCAAGTCGCCATCCTGCGCATTGATCGGACGAACTACTTCGTTGATGAATGCCGGGTCATTGTTAGCTGCCGGAGCTTCCACTTCAAGATTAGCCCATGCCGGGTCAACCGTCAATTGATGGTATTCACCACCACGGTCTACAGCAGCATAGTTCTTATTCACTACATCTTCACCCTTCTTGCCATACGACTTCACGATGAACTTCTTCATCTGCTCAACTGCCAAGTCAACAGGGATAACGCCCGTGATACGGAAGAATGCAGATTGCAGGATAGTGTTGGTACGATTACCCAAACCAATTTCTTGTGCAATCTTGGTAGCATTGATATAGTAAACCGTAATATTATTTTGTGCGAAATACTTCTTAACCTTGTTCGGCAAGTTCTTCGCCAGCTCTTCGCCTTCCCAGATGGTATTCAACAAGAATGTACCGTTCTTACGCAAACCACGTGTCACATCATACATGTGGAGGTAAGCCTGAACGTGACACGCCACGAAGTTAGGCGTATTCACCAAATAAGTCGAACGGATCGGATGATCCCCGAAGCGCAAGTGCGAGCAAGTGAAACCACCCGACTTCTTCGAATCGTATGCGAAGTATGCCTGGCAATACTTGTTGGTGTTATCACCGATAATCTTTACCGAGTTCTTATTGGCACCGACTGTACCATCAGCACCCAAGCCATAGAACTTAGCTTCGAACATACCGTCCGAATCCAGTGCGATCTCCTCTTTCTTAGGAAGCGAAGTGAAAGTAACGTCATCTACAATACCGATTGAGAACTGGTTTTTCGGCATCGGGAGAGACAAGTTTTCATATACAGACAAAATCTGAGCCGGAGTTGTATCCTTTGAACCCAAACCATAACGTCCGCCTACAATAAGCGGAGCATTCTCTACGCCATAGAAGCAATCCTTTACATCCAAGTAAAGCGGTTCGCCATTAGCACCCGGTTCTTTCGTACGGTCAAGTACGGCAATACGCTTAGCAGTCTTAGGCACAGCTGCCAAGAAATGTTTAGCCGAGAACGGACGATACAAGTGAACAGCTACCAGACCTACCTTTTCGCCCTTCGCCATCAGATAATCAATTGTCTCACGGATAGCTTCAGTGACAGAACCCATAGCGATAATAACACGGTCTGCATCTTCGGCTCCATAATAATCGAACAAGCCATATTTACGTCCGGTAATCTTCGAGATTTCATTCATATATTCCTCTACAATAGCCGGAACTTTCTCGTAGAACGAGTTAGCCGCTTCACGATGCTGGAAGAAATGATCCGGGTTTTCAGCCATACCACGAGCTACCGGCTTCATCGGATTCAAGGCACGAGCACGGAAATCAGCCAATGCCTCTTGGTCGATCAGCGGAGCTAAATCTTCGTTATCCAGCTTTTCAATTTTCTGGATTTCGTGTGATGTACGGAAACCGTCAAAGAAGTTGATGAACGGTACGCGCGACTTCAACGTAGCCAAATGAGCTACACCAGCCAAGTCCATCACCTCTTGTACAGAGCCTTCGCACAACATGGCGAAACCTGTCTGGCGGCATGACATGACATCCTGGTGATCACCGAAGATACACAAAGCATGAGATGCTAACGTACGTGCAGACACATGGAATACGCAAGGAAGCAATTCACCTGCGATCTTATACATATTCGGAATCATCAAGAGCAAACCTTGAGATGCCGTATAAGTAGTCGTCAACGCACCTGCCTGCAACGAACCGTGAACAGCTCCGGCCGCACCACCTTCTGATTGCATTTCCTGTACCATAACCGTCTCGCCGAAGATATTCTTACGACCGGCAGCAGCCCATTCATCTACATGTTCCGCCATAGTAGATGACGGGGTGATAGGATAAATCGCAGCTACTTCGCTAAACATATAAGATATGTGCGCAGCCGCCTCATTACCATCACATGTAATAAATTTTTTTTCTTTTGTCATAAAGCTATAAACTATTAGTATGTTTTAGTTTTTAAGTTTCATTTCCGTTCAATACAAAAAGCCGAAAAGCCAAAGCGGGATCATATTTTCAGTTCCTACCTTCATGGCATCCACCGCATAATAGACCCCATCCTGTATATTCCGCATCTTTGTACTATCTTCTATTTTAAAATTGTATGTATTGTTTACCAAATACTGACATCCGCGTAAGCCGGCATTCACCTGATTGTCCTTTTGCAACTGGTTCAAGAAAAACGACTCGCGTACCACATGCCGGTTCACCTCTTCCACCGGGCAAATAGGATACATCAGATTTGAATTATACATATATATTTTAGAAGGCTTTTTGGGAAAAGCTTCTCCCACCGGATAGAGCATATTCACCAAACGCGCGTCCGCCAGATATTTGATATAATTCATTACGGTTGCCCTTGACATTTCTATTTCCTTGCTCAACTGACTTACATTCGGTGAACAAGGTGCGCTTACAGCCAGCAAATATAATAACTTACGGAGTTTTGGCAAATACCTTTGCTCGATTTGCTTGATATAAAGTACATCAACCTCCAATGTCATATTCATGGTTTTCAGCAAATTTTCCGAGAAATTCCGTTTTTCACGGAAGAACGGGTAAAAACCATGATGCAGATAATCCTGGAAATAGCGAGTCGGATCTATCTTCATGCCTATCTCCATCGCTATCTGACGATGTGAGGTCAATATATCAGCCAACTTATAGGAGGGAAAATTACTTCCGGTCATCAGATTCAGGTATTCCCGAAAAGAAAATCCTCGCAAATGATAAGAAACGGCCCGGCCCGCCAAATCGGGGTTCTCATCTTTCAACCGCATCACAGAAGAGCCGGAAAATACAATTTTCAATTGCGGAAGGTGATCATAGCAGTATTTCAATTCTTTCGACCAGTTGGGATATTTGAAAACCTGATCGATCAACAACACCCTTCCTCCCCGTTGACAAAACTCGGAGGCGAAATCAACCAATGTACGCTCCGTAAAATAAAAATGATTCAGATTGACATACAGGCATTTCTCATTTTCCGCCCCATAATATTCACGGGCATAATCCAGTAAAAACGTAGTCTTTCCCACTCCCCGCGAACCTTTGATACCGATCAACCGGTCGTTCCAATTAATCTCGTCCATTAATTCTCGGCGAACGGAAGGCTGTAAATGCTCTACCAGATACCTATGTGTACGAAAAAACGATTCCACGCCTATGTTTTTTTCTTAAACGGAGCAAAGATAAGCATCTTCCGCAAAATTGCAAAGCAGAGTTTACAATTTAACGTCATTCTTTCAATTTAGGCATCTTCAAGACAAAACGAATCAGTGAAATAAAGGTACGGCCATACTTCTCCAACTTGATTTGTCCTACGCCCCGTACCTGAGCAAATTCCTCCATCGTAGTGGGTTTCAATTCGACCATATCCTCCAGAGCCGCATCGGTAAAGATAATATATGCCGGAGTTTTCTCCTTTTCCGCAAGCTGATAACGCAATTGTTTGAGAGCATTCCATAATTGTTCGTCTGCCTGAGCCTGGAGCGAACGGGTAGAACGTACTTTTGCCGCCTTCTTCTCCGCCATCGCCTCGCGTGAATATTTCGTCTCTTTCTCTGTAGGACGGTACTTGGTCAGTAAAGCTTTACTTTGTCCATAAAGGACTTTATTGCCGAGTGGCGTCACCTTCAATTTGTTTCCATTGGCATAATCCACCTCCAGGAATCCCAATTGAATCATCTGATAAATATACTCTTTCCACTCCAAATAAGGCACATCCCTTCCGGCCCCATAGGTCTTAATATGATGATACCCCTTTTCGGTCAGATCAACCCGAGCCGAGCCTCGAAGGATGTAGATCAGCATGTCAATAGCCACCTGCTGATTGGTCCGTATCACCGCACTCAATGCCTTTTGAACCAAAACACTCCCGTCAAAACGCTCCGGAGGATTAAGACAGACATCACAATTTCCGCAATCCTTATCCACCTCTTCCCCGAAATAGCTCAACAATATACGTCTACGGCATATATCCGTCTCACAATAACGTTGCATCCGGTTCAGCTTCTCCAGATTAACCTCCTGCTGTCCGCTCTCTTCGGCAAACTGGCGAAGCACTATCAAATCGGCAAGCGAATAAAACAGCAAAGTATCACTTTTTGCTCCGTCTCGCCCCGCACGTCCTATTTCCTGATAATAATTCTCTATACTTCCCGGCATATTGAAATGGATCACCCAACGGATATTACTCTTATCGATACCCATCCCGAAAGCTACGGTGGCACAAACCACCTCAACCCGGTCATTAATAAAATCCTCCTGCGCCTTTTCCCGTTCCTGCGGAGACAATCCGGCATGATACGCCACAGCACGAATCGCATATTTCTCCAGTTCATCAACCAGCGTTTCAGTCGTACTCCGGCGCAAGCAATAGATTATTCCACTTTGTCCTTGGTGTTGGCGGATAAAATGAACCATAACACGTATTTTCTCCCGCTGGTTCAATCCGCGCCGCACCGTAAGCGATAGATTAGGACGATCGAACGAGGAGATGAATATCTTCGGCTCGTTCAAACGGAGCTGCGCCACGATATCCGTCCGTGTCACCTTATCGGCGGTAGCGGTCAGAGCTATAAACGGCACCTTCGGAAAACGCTCTTTCAAAATGGCCAATTGGGTATATTCCGGACGGAAATCATGCCCCCAATGCGAGATACAATGCGCCTCATCAATCGCAATAAGCGACACATCCAGACGAGGCAGGAACCAGTCGGCCTCTGCCTTTACCCGTTCCGGTGATATATACAAAAGCTTTATTTTCCCTTGTACACAAAGTTGTTTTACCTGTTGTTGCTCACTCTCGCTAATCATGCTATTCAAGGAGGCCGCCGGAACGCCATTGGCTATCAACCCTTCCACCTGGTCTTTCATTAAAGCGATCAAAGGGGAAATCACTAATGTAATCCCAGGCAGATAAATAGCCGGAAGTTGGTAACAGATGGATTTTCCGCCTCCGGTAGGCATCAGCACCAGCGAATCTTTTTTCTGCAAAATATGCTGAATGATTTCCGCTTGCAAAGGCCGGAAAGAGGTATATCCGAAAAATTTCTTCAATAAAGCGAGCAACTGTTCCATAGTCTTTTTCCGTTATTTCCGTTCCAGTTCGCGGAGGTTCTCCAATTTCTTCCGTTGCATAAATTCGTAGATGCCTTCAAGGTGCTCCGTCACCTTCTGATTCCCGAACTCATACACCTTCGTCACCAACCCATCCAGGAAATCCCGGTCATGCGATACAACAATCAGCGTCCCGTCGAAATCCATCAATGCCTGCTTCAGAATATCTTTCGTTTTCATATCGAGGTGATTGGTCGGCTCATCCAGGATGAGCAGGTTCACCGGCTCAAGCAAAAGTTTTATCATTGCCAGACGGGTACGCTCTCCTCCGGAAAGCACCTTTACTTTTTTAGCCGAATTTTCTCCGCCAAACATAAAAGCGCCCAACAAATCTTTGATCTTATTCCGGATATCCCCTTTCGCCACATCGTCAATCGTCTGGAACACCGTCAGGTTTTCATCCAGCAAAGAGGCCTGATTTTGGGCGAAATACCCAATCATGACATTATGTCCCAGCTTCAAATTTCCTTCAAACGGTATTTCTCCCATAATACATTTTACTAAAGTGGATTTACCCTCTCCATTCCTCCCCACGAAAGCGATCTTATCACCACGCTCGATAGTCAGGTTGGCATTCCGAAATACGGTTTTATCTCCGTAACTTTTGGATACATTCTCGATAATCACCGGATAAGAACCTGACCGAGGCGAAGGCGGGAATTTCAAGCGTAATGCCGAAGTATCTTCTTCATCCACCTCCAATATTTCCAGTTTCTCCAGCATCTTCACACGGCTCTGCACTTGGAGCGTCTTGGAATATGTGCCCTTAAACCGTTCAATGAACTCTTTGGTCTCGGCAATAAATTTCTGTTGTTCATCGTAGGCCTTCTGCTGTTGCTCACGCCGTTCCTTACGTAGTTGCAGATATTGGGAATAATTTACCTTATAATCATAGATACGCCCCATCGTAACTTCGATAGTCCGCGTTGTGATATGATCGACAAAAGCGCGGTCATGGCTGATGACCACTACCGCCTGCCCGCTCTCGATCAGAAAATCCTCCAGCCATTGGATAGATTCGATGTCCAAATGATTAGTCGGTTCGTCCAAAAGCAACACATCCGGTTTCTGTAACAAAAGCTTTGCCAATTCGATACGCATACGCCATCCTCCACTGAACTCGGAGGTCTGCCGACCGAAATCTTCTCGCTTGAACCCTAATCCCAACAAAGTTTTCTCGATATCAGCATCATAATTAATTTCTTCGATAGAATAAAACTTCTCGCTCAAGGAAGAAACGCGCTCGATAAGTTGCATATATTCATCCGATTCATAATCCGTACGCGTCTCCAATTGCTTGTTGATTTCATTGATTTCCGCCTCCATCGCATGCAGATGCGCGAAAGCCTGTGCCGTCTCCTCAAAAACCGTCCTTCCATCTTCAGTCATCAAATGCTGCGGAAGATAAGCTATCACGGTATCCTTAGGAGCTGAAACCTTTCCGCGCGTCGGTTCACGCACTCCGGCCAATATTTTCAACAATGTAGACTTGCCGGCCCCATTCTTGCCCATCAAAGCAATCCGGTCTTTCTCGTTAATCACAAAAGATATGTCGGAAAAGAGCGTAGTCCCTCCAAACTCAACTGTAAGTCCGTCTATAGAAATCATAAATCTAACTTAAATGAGGCACAAAGGTAGGAATAAATCGGCTTCAGTCAAACACTGACCTGCATTAAGAAGCTGGAATGAATTCCAAACAGCTTCTAAAACGGGCGCTGAAGACAGGAAAAGACTTCAAAAAGCAAAGAGTATAACTATTGCTTATAGTTTATTAACTAACAATATTAGTTATAAAACTAAAACATTTCGTTTCTTTGCAAAAAACAAAGGAGGAAGTATGAAAAGATTAACACCTAAAGAAGAAGAAATCATGGGCTTTTTCTGGATGAATGGGCCTATGTTTGTGAAGCAATTGCTGGATTTTTATGAGAATCCGAAGCCTCACTTCAATACGTTGTCAACCATCGTGCGTGGATTGGAAGAAAAAGGATTTCTTTCTCATGAAGCATTCGGGAATACCTATCGCTATGCCCCGTTAGTCACCGAAGAGGCATACAGCAAAAGCACCTTGAAAAACGTAATAGCCAAATATTTCAACAATTCATACTTGAGTGTTGTGTCTTCGTTAGTCAAAGAAGAAAAAATATCGGTCGAAGAGTTGAAAAAACTTATTGACGATGTGGAAAAGAAGTCAAATCCCATAAAATAATCACACCATGGAATACTATTTCATTTATCTGCTGAAATCAGCCTTCTGCTTGTCTTTCTTTTATCTGGCCTATAAGGTAACATTAAGCCAAGAGACTTTCCACCGGTTCAACCGCTGGATGCTTTGGTCTGTCCTATTCTTCTCGCTCTTCCTGCCACTTCTGCAACTACGGACAGAAGAACCGGTCTTCATACAACAATCATGGGCCGATTTTACAGCTCTCCTGCAAAACAGTTCCGGAGCCGGACATGAAGTCCAGGAACATGCCGCGATTCATCAAATCGTCATGTGGATTTACCTTGTCGGATGTCTGTTGATTCTCAGTCAATGGTGCGGGCAAATGGTACGTACGATCCGGATAATACATCAAGGCGAAAAGCATCATTTGGAAAATGATACATACCTGATACTGACCAACCGGCCTATCGCTCCTTTCTCGTGGAAAAATTATATAGTCATTTCGCACATAGACTGGGAACAACATGGCAAACTGATAATGACGCATGAGAGAGCCCATATCCGGTCCCGACATTGGATAGATTTATCAGGAGCCAATCTTCTGCTGGTTCTGCAATGGTTCAATCCGTTCGCTTGGGCATTCAAACGGGAAGTGCAACGTACTTTGGAATATGAAGCCGACACACAAGTCATTCATCAGGGATTTGATCCGTATAACTATCAAATTTTATTGATAGAAAGAGCCGTGGGCAGACCTAAATATTTGCGGGTATCCTCTCAACTGGACGCTTCCGACCTTCGAAAACGGATTGCTATGATGCAACGTCAAAAGTCTGTTGCATGGCACCGGTTAAAAGCGCTATATATCCTGCCTTTGGCCGGTCTGATGGTTTTCGCCTTTGCCCAACCGGTCATTGCCGACCGTATGGAAAATCCGTTTACCTTGCAACAGGATTCTATCCCCTCTCACATCATAAAGAACAGTCGTTTCGCCTCGAAAGAGAATATCCGGTTCATTATTGATGGGGAAGTCGTCCCCGATACCCATTTGGAACAAATTGATCCAAATCAAATCAAAGCCATATATGTCCTGAAAGATAAGGATGCACTCAAGCGTTATAACGCGGATGACAAAGACGGGATTATCCTTATTGAAACCAAAGACGGGAATTATACAAACTCAAAAAAATAAGCGCAATGAAAAAAGTAATCTATTATAGTATTGTTTTGCTCTGTTCGGGCCTATTCGCCTGCTCAAAGCCCAAGCAAGCGGGTGACGAGTTGGAAGTTATCCCCATCGAAGCCGCATTTGCGAACCCGTCAGAGCTGAAAGCTTCGGAATATTTCCAGAAAGTGCGTTATGTACGTTTGGAAACCTCAGACAGTTGCCTAATCGGGGCTAACCCTACGGTGCGCATCTCCGGAGATAAGCTAATAGTCAATTCCGGAAGAAGGCAATGTTATGCGTTTGATAAGGAGACGGGGCGGTTTATCACCTCGTTAGGTCATATCGGCAATGACCCGCAAGGCGCTCTCAACTTAGACGGATGGATTAACGATGCCTCCGGACGGATTTACTTTCTCGCCGGAAATAACAAATTTGTGGAATATGATTTGGAAGGAAATTTCCAGGGACGTATCGCCTATCCGGGGGAATCAGAAGGATTCTTCGGGAAAGTCAGCTTCAGCTACCTGAATGAAAATGTAAATGTGGCGCATTCGCCATCCAGATGGGGAGCGGATCAGATTATTTTCTTTAAGGATTCCGTTCCAATTCACAAATTCGATTTGCTTTATGAATCAACCGATTCTCTGCCCGGAGACGCCTCCGCTTTCAAAGCTTTTTCCGTATTCAACAATCTGGCGGGGTCTCATGGAATAATGTATGCTTTTTACAAAGACCAAAGACAAGCGGCATTCTGCATGACGACCCAACCCTTCTGGCGTATGCGGGACAAACTCTACTTCAAGGGCGAGTTTAACGATACGATTTATCGGGTGACCGAACAGGGACTGCATCCTGAAAGCCGGTTCGACTTCGGCTCTTTGCGCTGGGATAAGAAAGACCGTCTCAATCCGGAGAGAGACGAGGGTGCCTATCCGGTGGATGTATTCGAAAATGAGCAGGCGGTATTCCTGCGTTTTGTCCTGAATCTGTATCATAGAGAGGAATGGGAGACTTACAATGCCGTCTACAATAAGGAAACCGGTGAGGTAAAAGTTTCTCCTTTCGAGAAAGGCATTACAGACGACTTGAGCCATTTCATGCCTTTGCAGCCCACCACCCAATCGGCCTCCGGCGAATGGGCACAGATTATTCAGGCGGAAAAGGTGGCAGAGTGGTTTGAAGAGCAGGACGACATCTCCAACCTGCCGGAAGAGATTCAAGCCCTACAACAAACCGATGCGGATGATAATCCGATTGTCGCGATTATGGAATAAAACAGCCCGTTTCCTCAAAAAAAAGCATGCATCCTTTAGAAAACAAGTGTGCATGCTTTTCCAGAAAATGGCGTATGCTTTTTGAGGAAAGAAAGTATGCTTTTTTGGGGGAAAAGAGACATAATTCAATGGGGGGCAATTTGAGGTTACGGTTACATGATAATTATGAGTTTAATAAACAGCTGAAACAAATTATCCAAATTTCGATGAAAAACAGCTGATATTTTCAAAAAATAACCGACATTTGCGGAGAAATATCAAGAGACTACGGAATGAAAAAATATATAGGACTCCTTTTCTGCCTGTTATTCAACCTGATTATGCCGCTTCACGCACAGTCGTTGGGCAGAAACGCGCAGGTCAGCCTACTGACCAGTTCTCCTTATGAAGGCGAGGTATTCACGCTATACGGGCATACGGCTTTACGCATTCAAGATAATGAGCATAAAGTTGATTATGTATTTAATTATGGTATATTCAGTTTCTCCAAGCCCAATTTCATCTACCGTTTTGCCAAAGGTGAAACAGATTATATGTTGGGAGTGATGAAATATGAGGACTACATTGTGGAATACCAGATGCGGGGAAGTACCGTCACCGAACAGATACTGAATCTTCAACAGGAAGAGAAAGAGTGGCTATGGGCTGCTTTGATAGAAAATTACAAACCGGAGAACAGAGAGTACCGCTACAACTTTTTCTTTGACAATTGCGCCACACGTCCCGCCATGCTTATCGAGAAATGCGTAAAGGGAAATATTGATTATCGCTGGACACCGGAAGAAAAAAGTTTCCGGGATATTATCAATTATTGCACACGCAATCACGCATGGCTGACATTCGGATGCGATTTAGCATTGGGTAGTCCAACCGATCGCCCCATTACGCCTCATGAAATGTTTTTTCTTCCAGAATACCTGAAAGAAGGTGTAGCAAATGCCGTCATTGTGGCAGATGATGGCTCAGAACGTCCGTTGGTTGCCCAAAGTCGTGTTCTAGAAGCTGAACCTGATGATGAAATCCCGACAGAATGGGCTTCACCTTTGTTTTGTGCGAATTTATTACTCTTGGCAACTCTCCTTCTAACTTATTGGGAATGGAGGAAAAAACAATACTTCGCATGGTTAGATGCCCTCCTGTTCTTTTTAGCCGGTTTGGGTGGATGTGTCCTGTTCTTTTTAGGATTCATATCCGAACATCCCTGCACGTGGCCTAACTGGACCATGCTCTGGTTGCACCCCCTTCAATTACTTGTTGTACCATTATCTTTCGTAAAAAAGCTAAGAAAAGCTGGATATTATTATCATTTTATTAACTTTGCGGCGTCAACGCTACTATTAATAGCATGGAATTTTATTCCGCAGCACTTTAATTGGGCATTTATTCCGCTGGTAATCACCTTATGGATACGTTCTTTGAGTGTATTGACAAGGTATAAAAACAGCGTGAAATAAAATTATGGCATAATTATTGTAGGAACACAAAACAGATAAATGGACAAGAAAGTACGCAAAATATTATCTTCATTAATTGCTATTTTGGCAGTTACCAATTTGGAAGCCCAACAACAGGTTCCCAAATTGGTAGTTTGCATTACTGTAGACCAATTACGCGGAGATTACATTGAGTATTTTTACAACACCTTTGGTGAACGCGGATTCAAGCGCCTGCTGAACGAAGGTAAGGTTTATTCCAATATCCACTTCGAATTTTCAAACATAGATGAGGCTAGCGCATTTGCCACACTGTTTACCGGTTCCAATCCCTGCTTCAACGGCATTTCATCCAACTATAAATACGATTTCGAAAAAGAACGGGAGTTTTCAATCTTATATGACCCGGCTTATTTAGGGAATTACACGCGAGATAACTATTCCCCCAAAGCCCTGTTCAGCTCTACAATCGGAGATGAATTGAAAATCGCATCTAAAGGCAGAAGTGATGTCTATGCCATTGCCCCTAATCCGGAAGCTGCCATCCTATCAGGCGGTCATGCTGCCAACGGTGTTTTCTGGATTGACGACAATAATGGAAAATGGGCGACAACAACCTACTATAAGGGTGTGCCTTGGTATGTAGACCGATACAATAGTGGTGTTGAATCATTGTCTGCCCGCTTAAGTAAAATGGTCTGGACCCCTTCCCTTTCGACCAGCCAGCTAAACGCTTTCCCGTATGTTCTGGATGAAATACCTTTTAAATATACATTCCATGAAAAAGAACTGAATTGCTATCCGAAACTAAAGACTACGCCTTTTGTCAATAAAGAAGTAAACCGATTGGCGTTACAATTTCTGGAATACGGAGGTTTCGGTACGCGAACCTGTCCGGACTTATTGTCGGTAACCTATTACGCAGGCAATTACCGGGGAAATATGAATAAGGAATATTCATACGAGATACAGGATACCTATTATCAATTAGATAAAGACATCGAACAGCTCTTGGATGCCATCGACAAAAAAGTTGGCTTGTCGAAAACGTTAGTGGTATTTACCGGATCCGGATATTACAAGAGCGAAGAAGAATATACACAAGAATTGGATTCCTATATTGCCGGTGGCGAATTTCATCCAAAACGTTGCGTGGCTTTATTGAATATGTATCTGATGGCTCTTTATGGGCAGCAGACCAGTTGGGTGAAAGGGTTTTATGACAACCAAATATACCTGAACCGTAAAGCTATCGAGGACGCAAAATTGGATCTGGCTGAGATTCAAAACAAATCGGCTGCCTTTTTGAAGGAATTCAGCGGAGTCCAGCACGTAACGACAGACCATAGTCTGGTATTTGGCGATTGGAATGAAGGTACGGCCAAGTTCCGGGAAGGGACTCACCATCTGGGACGCGGTGATTTAATCATCGAACTGCAACCCGGCTGGAAAATAAACAATGACAATCCTAAAGAAAAAGTTAAATTAATACGAAATAACGCGGTCATTACGCCATTGATCTTCTTGGGTAGTGGCATCAAGCCGGAACGAATCTATCGGGAGGTAAAAGCGACTGAGGTCGCTCCGACCATCACGCATATCCTGAGAATCAGACCACCGAATGCTTCTCAAAGTTTACCGCTTCAAGAATTAACGTTTGGCAATGGACAAATGGTAAATTCATCCAAGTAAATTTATGTTTTATCCAATAAATTGTATAATAAATTAAATAGTAACTATCCAATTGTCATTTTATTAATTGACAATTGCCAATTCAATAAAAAAGTATGGGATTTAATGATTTTTTGACGAAGCTATTCGGTAACAAGTCGCAACGCGACCTAAAGGAAATCACTCCGTATGTAGAAAAAATAAAAGCCGTTTATCCGTCAATCAAAGAACTGAGCAACGATGAACTGCGTGCTAAAGTAGATGAAATTAAACAACGCATCCAAGACTATGTAGCCGATGAACGCGCAAAAGTAAACGAATTGCGTTCAGGCATCGACAACAAAGAGCTGGAAGAACGTGAAGCTATCTGGACTGAGGTAGACAAGATTGAAAAGCAAATCACGGACAAAATGGAGGTAATCCTCGAAGAGGTCCTTCCGGAAGTATTTGCCATCATGAAAGATACAGCCCGCCGTTTCTCTGAAAATGCAGAAGTGGTTGTAACAGCTAATGATTTTGACCGCGACCTGGCTACACGGTTCGACTTTGTACGCATCGAAGACGATAAGGCCATCTACGCCAACCATTGGATGGCCGGAGGTAGTGAAATTACCTGGAATATGGTACACTATGACGTTCAGTTGTTTGGTGGCGTCGTACTACACAAAGGAAAGATAGCCGAAATGGCAACCGGTGAAGGTAAAACATTGGTTGCTACCCTTCCGGTATTCCTAAATGCCTTGACCCGCAATGGTGTACATGTGGTAACCGTCAACGACTACTTGTCAAAACGTGACTCAGAATGGATGGGGCCGTTGTATATGTTCCACGGATTATCCGTTGACTGTATCGACAAACACCAACCGAACTCAGAAGGCCGCCGAAGAGCTTACAATGCAGATATCACCTTCGGTACAAACAATGAATTCGGTTTTGATTACCTGCGTGACAATATGGCGACAAGCCCGAAAGATCTGGTGCAGCGCCAGCACAATTATGCCATTGTCGATGAGGTCGACTCCGTATTGATTGATGATGCTCGTACCCCGTTGATTATTTCAGGTCCGGTTCCTCGTGGCGAAGAACAATTGTTCGAGATGTTCCGCCCGAATGTAGAAGTCGTATATAATGCCCAAAAAGAGCTTTGCCAGAAATTGCTGATTGAAGCGAAGAAAAAGATGGCAAGCGATGACCCGAAAGTGGTAGAAGAAGGAACTATTCAGTTATATCGTGCTTATAAAGGACTTCCCAAAAGTAAGGCGCTGATTAAATATTTGAGCGAGCCGGGGGTAAAAGCTCAAATGCTGAAGACGGAAGAGTATTTCATGTCGGAGAATATGCGCCACATGCACGAAGCGACAGATGAATTGTACTTGGTAATCGATGAAAAGAACAACAGTGTCGAACTGACCGATAAAGGTATCGATTTGTTAAGCCGGAATGTGGAAGACCCGCAATTCTTTATCCTTCCGGATATCGCTACTGAGCTTTCCCAGTTAGACCACATGGAAGGAACTGACGAGGAAAAACAGGCAAAGAAAGACGAATTACTGACAAACTATTCAATAAAGAGCGAACGTGTCCACACAATCAACCAGCTTTTAAAAGCATACACCTTGTTTGAGAAAGACGATGAGTATGTAGTCATGGACAATAAGGTGATGATTGTCGATGAACAGACAGGCCGTATCATGGACGGACGTCGCTATTCGGATGGTCTGCATCAGGCTATCGAAGCCAAAGAGCGTGTCAAGGTGGAAGCTGCAACACAGACCTTCGCAACCATTACATTACAGAACTACTTCCGTATGTACCATAAATTATCAGGTATGACCGGTACAGCCGAGACTGAAGCCGGAGAGTTTTGGGATATCTACAAATTGGATGTAGTTGTAATTCCGACTAACCGTCCGATTGCCCGTATAGATATGAACGATCGTATCTATAAAACAAAACGCGAGAAATATAATGCGGTTATCGAAGAAATCGTGAAGCTGACTGAAGCCGGCCGGCCGGTATTGGTGGGTACGACCTCGGTTGAAATATCAGAATTGTTGAGCCGTATGTTGACCCTTCGTAAAATCAAACACAACGTATTGAACGCGAAGTTACACCAGAAAGAAGCTGAAATCGTAGCTTTGGCGGGTCAGTCAAGTACGGTAACGATTGCGACCAATATGGCCGGTCGTGGTACAGATATCAAACTTTCTCCGGAGGTAAGAGCCGCAGGCGGTTTGGCAATTATCGGTACGGAACGCCACGAGAGCCGTCGTGTAGACCGTCAGTTGCGTGGTCGTGCCGGTCGTCAAGGAGACCCGGGCTCTTCTGTATTCTTCGTTTCTTTGGAAGACGACCTGATGCGTCTGTTCGCTTCCGAGAAGATAGCCAACCTGATGGATAAACTGGGCTTCAAAGAGGGAGAAGTGCTGGAACATTCCATGCTGAGCAAGTCTGTTGAGCGTGCACAAAAGAAGGTCGAAGAAAACAACTTCGGTATCCGTAAGCGTTTGCTGGAATATGATGACGTCATGAATTCGCAACGTAACGTGGTTTATACGCGTCGCCGTCATGCCTTGATGGGTGAACGTATCGGCCTGGATGTATTGAACACCATCTACGATACAGCTATCGCTATCGGCGAACAATATGCTGACAGCATGGATTACGAAGGATTGAAGATGGAGCTGTACAAGACTTTCGCCATGGAAGCTCCGATGAACGAAGAGGACTTCAAGAGCATGAAAGCCGACAAGTTGGGCGATGCACTATTCAACGCTGCTTTAGCGGCCTACAAACAGCGTATGGAACGTATGGCACAAGTGGCTCAGCCGGTTATCAAGCAAGTGTTCGAAAATCAAGGTGCAATGTATGAAAACATCATGATTCCAATCACTGACGGCAAACGTATGTATAATGTCTCCTGCAACTTGAAAGAGGCTTATGAAACAGAAAGCAAGGCTATCGTAAAAGCATTCCAGAAGTCAGTTGTCCTGCATACAATTGATGACGCTTGGAAAGAGCACTTGCGCGAAATGGATGAGCTGCGTCATTCCGTACAGAATGCAAGTTATGAGCACAAGGATCCGTTGTTGATTTACAAACTGGAATCATACAACCTCTTTAAGGATATGGTCGATACCATGAACCGTAAGACAGTTGCCATATTGATGCGCGGACAAATTCCGGTTCGTGAAGTTTCGGAAGAGGAGCGCAAGCAAATCGAAGCACGCCGTGCAGCCATGCAAGCTCGTGCCGTAGCCCAGCAGACAGCAGCTATCCAAGCGGCAGCCGAAGCTCGCCAGCAGCGTATCCAAATCGAACGAGCGCAGGAAGAGGAACGTGAAGATATGAGCAAATACCGCACAGAAAAACCGGGATTGGATAATGGGAAATCAGCGCCTCAAGAACCGGTCCGTGCCGAAAAGCGGGTAGGCCGTAACGATCCGTGCCCTTGTGGAAGTGGAAAGAAATACAAGAACTGTCACGGTCAGGGATTGTAATCCGAAAACAATAGAACAAGTTGGCAAAGGAACAAGGAAAGGTGTTCCGATAATAAAGTCAGCCCAATAACAAGAGGGACAAGTTGATAAGGCTTCAGAATGAGCCAATCAGCTTGTCCCTCTCACTTTTTCACTCTTTTCTCATCTACCTCTTAATCTTCACAATCATAATCACCGGATTGTCCTCTTCGTTCAAGCCATCCACCATTTTCCGGTAGGCATCGTAACGGGCATCGGTAATGGAATGTTTGCCATCGCCGTTTTCTATGAACTCGTAGGCAAATCCATAGGTATAAAGATCATTTCCATTCACGAAATAATTTTTCAACCCACTACCGCCATATAAATCATCTTTGGGGGCAATAGAAGGATCTTCTCCTCCACAGAAAGACACTTGTTTATATTTATCATAAATCACAAGGCCCTTATTGGAACTTATAAACATAAATCTGTCCGTTTCTAAAATACCTCCTATTCCCAGTACAAGATGATCATACGTTTCTTCTTTTCCTGTAATTAATGATTTGTCATCACGAGTCCGATGTTCAAACTTCCCTTTATCTATAATGGCATAAGATTCTAACTGATAAGGGTTTCTCATTTTATAAATAGTATCGCTCCAAAAATCTTTTATATACATATTATCTTTATATAAATAAGACATAGGAGCGCACATAGCCAATCGAGGGATATCTTTATCATAATCACATTTCATTTTAGAAATCACTTTTTTATTTGTTTCCGAGTAATAAAAGGAACTATAACGTTCTCCTCTTTTCGCATACTGATAAAAAGAATGCTCTATTACAAATTCTTCAGGTCGATATAGATTACCTTTATATCCCAAACCATCTATTTTTAGATCTTTAATGTATTTACCCGCGAAGTCATATTTAACAAGGCGACTGCTATTAGGATCTAAAAAATAAATCCAATTATTCAATGTGTCCGTCATAATAGACATGGGTTGTGTATATTCACCCGGACCATTTCCTTTAGTCCCTATCTGGTTTAAAAATTTTCCTTGGCGATTAAAACGATAACACCCGTCATAATCAAATATAATAATATCTTTTTGCGTTACAACTATATTACGTATAAAATCACCTATCAAACACTCATCCTTAGTTTCCAGAGGTATAAACTCAATATCATCTGCAATCTGGCTGGTCAGGAGAATCGGAGAACGATTCTTGTAGGCCGAATAAAAATCAATATGAATTTCATCCCCTGATGCAGTTTTTTGCATCACGGGGGCATCTTGGCTCTGTGCTGGAAATGCAAAGCTCAACAATACGATAGATACAAATACGAAGTTTTTCATTGTACGACTATTTTATTATTTTACACACAGCAAATGTAAATATAAATTTCAATAGTAATACTAACGATTTATTAAAAACACAAAAAGAGAATAAGTTGGCGAAATGACACATTGTTGCATCATAAAAACGTTACACACCGCGTCCCTACCTTATTTTCCATCTTAGAAATCAATAATCAGTCGGGCGTTGATTTGTCTTCCGGTAAGATAATTGGGCACGGCGTCCTGATTGCCATCCGGACGGGTAATCCAATAATACGAATTGACGTTCTTCATATCAAACAGATTAAAGATGTCCAATCCTAACCACGCGTTCTTTATATAACGGAAGAAAGAGCGGTCGCGGATCGGGTCATTTTCCGCCAACAGCTCATAAGACAAACCTATATCCACACGTTTATATGCCGGAGTACGCCAATAGCCATCTTCATAACCACGGTTGGAAATCGTCACCGGCAGTCCTCCGGATAAGACACCTTTCAGATTCAATTTTACCCGTTTGTATCCGGGGAAATAATCCTGAAAAAACAGACTCAGATTATATTGGGGGCTGTTCGGAAGCGGAGCTTTGGTGGTTTCCCGGATAGTCTGCTCGGACTTCATCAACGACAGACTGATCCACGAGTCTGTACCGGGCACAAACTCACCGAAGAACTTCAAATCCATTCCCATCGCATAGCCTTTGGCACAATTCTCGCCATAATACCGGATTTTCACATTATCCACCGTATAAGGGACCAGATTATCCAATTTCTTATAATACAATTCTGCGGTCAACTTAAAATTCCGTTCTGCCATACGGAAAGTATAATCACCTCCAGCTATGACATGGATAGAACGTTGCGACTTTAAATTGTTATTAAGCTGCACGACATTATTCCCCTCCTCATCCGTTACAATACGGCGCAATTCCTTGTAGAAAGGCGATTGATAATAAAGCCCCGTAGCCAAACGGAACGTCAGGTCCTGATTAAAATTCGGGATAAAGCCCAACGAGACACGCGGACTGAAAATAAATTCTTTATTATAACTCCAATAACTGCCACGCACACCGGCCGTCAGATTAAACAACCCCTGCTCGATACGGAACTTAAATTCATCTTGCAGATAAGCCGAAAAACGGGTACTTTCCAGTTTGTTCCGAGAATATAAGTTTGAGAACAGATTTACGCCCTCACCGGTATGAGGCAGCGAATATCCCGCCGAGTCACGCTTCTCCCATTCTACAATTTTATCATTGATACGCTCGAATTGCACCTGTGCCCCCCACTTCAAGTTATTATTCCAAAGCCGCGCACTTCCATAATGGCCCACATTCATAATCGTGGAATGCAAACGGTTACGGGCATGTTCGCGATAACGTCCTACCGACATGGCAGAACTTCCGGCATCCAGTCCGTTGTTACTGTCCGTGCCATCGCTTAGCCAATATTCCCCCATAATGTCATAACGCTCTTCCTCCTGACTATTAAACATCGAGGCCTGCAAACCCAAAAGCACATCCTCCTTCGGGCGATAGGAAAGTTGCAAGGCCCCAAACAGCGTCTGAAATTTATCATTCTCATTGCTGTTGGGAAAATAGACCGTAAGCCGTTGTGAATCTTCCAGCGTACCAAAAGCGGTCTCACGGGTATGCGGTGTAAACCGGTATTTGTTCGTAGCAAAATTGCCTAAAAAGGTAGCTTCCCATTTCGGAGAAAACGTATAAGTCATATAGGTCTGCAAATCCATAAACCAAGGGTCATATTCGGCATCCGTATCCATGGTGCCCAACAGAGAACTTCCGCTTTTGTAACGGAATCCTGTTATTTGGGTAAATTTTCCGACCGAACTTCCTATCGAGGCAGTCCCCCCCATCAGGCTTCCCGAAGCCGAGCCCTCAAACTGCTTGGGCTTCTTATAAGAAATATCCAGCACAGAACTCATCTTATCCCCATAACGGGCATCAAACCCGCCTGCCGAGAATTTCACCTCTTCGGTCAGATCCGGATTCACAAAGCTCAACCCCTCCTGCTGACCGGAACGTATCAGCAAAGGACGGAACACCTCAATGCCGTTCACATAAACAATATTCTCGTCATAGCTGCCTCCGCGCACCGAGTACTGCGAGCTCAACTCATTGTTTGACGACACACCGGCAAACGTCACCACAAGACTTTCGATACTCCCGCCCGATGGATCCGGCAACAGCTTCACCTTATCCGCCTGCATGGTTTCCATTGTTGTGGTCTGTTTCCGAATAGCCGTAACCGCTATTTCTCCTAAATTGATAGAGGTATAATTCATCTGCACATTCAGCCGCATATCCGACTGCAATACCGGAACTATCCGCTCCGCCTTGTTATATCCCAAGCAAGAATAAATAAACGCCACCGAATCTCCGGCCGCCACGTTAAGCGAATAATACCCCTTCTCGTTGGTCATCGTCCCGTTCAATGTATTTTTAACAACGACATTCACTAAATCCAACGGATTACCGTCAGCATCACGCACATATCCTGTTACTTTCACTCTGTTCTGAGCGAAAGCATCAGCAAACGACACCATCAGCAGCAATCCTATTATAAATATCCGTATTCTCATTTTCATCTGTCATTTCTGCATTCTATCCTATTGCCTTTTTTTCAGGGAAGCTCCATCCCAACGGCTCTTTCATTTAAAGATGACCACGGATTATATATTATTGATGAACAGCCGAATAAATCTATGAAAATCTGTTTAATCTGTGTCATCTGTGTGCCCATGTCTCATTATGACCCACCGTCTACTATACGTAACCGCCGCCCAACTACTGTCGACTTAGATGAAAAAGCCGTGTTACTATAACGGCAAAATACACTAAAACGTATAATCGGCACCGATTTTTATTTCTATCTTTGCCGAAAAGGTAAAAATCAGCACAAAAATACAGAAAAAGATGAAAGATTTCGCATCACTTATTAAGAATAGAAGAAGTACACGCAAGTTTACGGACCAATTATTGACACCAGAACAGGTAGCAACCATCCTGAAAGCCGGGTTGATGGCACCTTCATCCAAACGGAAAAACCCTTGGCAATTTGTTGTCGTCGAGGACAAAGAAATGCTCCGCAGGTTAGCCGGATGCAAACCTCACGGGGCGGCATTCCTTGCCGACTGCGCCTTGGCTGTAGTGGTCCTGGCCAATGTCATGGAAAGTGACGTATGGGTGGAAGATGCCTCAATAGCCTCTATTTATATGCAATTGCAGGCAGAAGACTTGGGATTAGGGAGCTGCTGGTGCCAGATCCGCAACCGGCAGACGGAAAACGAGGAAGACGCGGCTCAATATGTACGCGGATTGCTGAATATCCCCTATCAGATGGAAGTTCTGTCGATTATAGGCATCGGACACAAAGAGAAACCCGCCAAACCGTTCGACGAAGAGCGTCTGCAATGGGAAAAAATCCATATCGGTTCTTTCCATACTCCTGAAACAAAAGAAGAAGGAGGTCAGGCATGAGCAGTATCAACTACGACCTGCGGAAAATCCGCGCTTTCGTTTTCGATGTAGACGGCGTACTCTCAAGCACGACCATTCCGCTGCATCCGGACGGCGACCCGATGCGGACGGTAAATATCAAAGACGGATATGCCCTTCAATTGGCCGTAAAGCTGGGTTACCAGGTAGGGATCATCACCGGCGGATATACCGAGGCCGTCCGTCTGCGCTATTCCCGGTTGGGAATCACCCATATTTACATGAAGAGCGCTGTGAAGATCCATGACTTTCACGACTTCATGCAGCAGACAGGGGTACAGCCGGAAGAAGTCATCTATTGCGGGGATGACATCCCGGACTATGACGTCATGCGCGAAGCCGGTCTTCCTGTCGCCCCAGCCGATGCAGCTCCGGAAATCAAACAGATTGCCGGCTACATCACCTCCTGTAAGGGCGGAGAAGGGGTAGCCCGCGATGTCATCGAACAGACCTTGAAAGCCCAAGGCCGGTGGATGCAGGACGAAGCGTTCGGATGGTAACTCTTAAGAAATCCGTGCTGGAACATCCACAACTGAAGAATCTGAAAGAGGAGGACAATCCCGTTTTAATGGTCGTTTATTTGAAAGAAAAATGAATATACAGAACTATCACATTATCTTAGGATCCAACTCGCCACGCCGCAGGGAGTTGCTGGCGGGATTGGATTTGGACTTTGAAGTCAAAGTTATTCCCGGTCTGGAGGAGCATTATCCAGCGACCCTTCAGCCGGAGGAGATTCCGGTGTTTCTTGCCCAACAAAAAGCAGAGGCTTATATCCCCACATTGCCAGAAAAGACGCTGCTAATCACGGCTGACACGATTGTATGGAACCGGAATGAGGTAATCGGGAAACCTAAAAATCGGGAAGACGCTATACAGATGTTGCAATCCCTGTCAGGACACGAACATCATGTCGTAACAGGAGTCTGCCTGACCACAACAGAAAAGCAAAAAGCCTTCTCGGTCATCTCTGCTGTGAAATTCGCCACGCTGACAAACGAAGAAATCGGTTATTATGTCGATAAATATCAGCCCTTCGACAAAGCCGGCGCCTATGGCATTCAAGAATGGATCGGATATGTAGGTGTGGAAAACATCAATGGCAGTTTTTATAACGTAATGGGGTTACCGGTACAACGGCTCTATCAGGAATTGAAAAAGTTCTAATAAAAACGGAAAGTTGAAAATGAGAAATTCGCCCATAGGGTTTTATTTTCCAATTTTCAACTTTCCACTTTTCAGCATATTACATGGAGTGTGTCTTGACAAATTCAATAACCTCGTCAATATATCCAAATGCCATGCAGACAGCCGTATCAGCCGCGCCGTAATAAACGGCAACACGTTTGCCATCCTGCAAAGCAGCACACGGGAATACTACATTGGGCACATCTCCCTGCAATTCGTACGGAGCGGAAGGAGCCAAAATATAATCGCGGGTACGATATAGCACCTTTGTAGGATCATCTTTATCCAAGATAGCGGCTCCCATCGTATAACGGAATCCGTTGCATGTGGTGATTACGCCATGATAAAACATCAGCCACCCTGCTTCGGTCAAGAAAGGAACAGAACCGGCACCTATCTTCGTACATTGCCAAGCACTCTCCTCAAACGGAGTTACTTTCATTACATTACGATGC
>ERZ857521.1096-NODE-1096-length-35133-cov-3.744626_pt1 | contig 35133 bp, 33 predicted proteins | sample MGYA00519701_ERZ857521 | MGnify/ENA primary metagenome ERZ857521 (study PRJEB31778, sample SAMEA3449346) | human gut metagenome | biome: human gut; feature: human-associated habitat; material: faeces | place: United Kingdom | collected 2010/2012 ...
AAGCTGACGACCTTGGACGTGGTAAGTCTGATGGAGCGGCTGGCAAAGGAGCTTCCCTGGCTAAGCCGATGCGTCGACGAGATCGACGTGGCCCATATCGGGGTGCAGCACAGCTTGAAGAAGGTGCTGAAGAATGCCGCCCGTCCCTTGTCTGTGGAGTTGGAGGAATTTCCCCTGGAGGCGGCCGCTCCGCAGCCGGCACGTCCCAGACCTGTTCATGCAGGGAAAAGGCTGCCTGCAAGGGAGAGGTGACCCACCTGTGGTGTGAGGCTGTTTGTGTCCCGTTTCCCCTTGCGTAAATGTGCGGGGGCCGATATAATGAGGAAGAATGGAGGGAACAGTGTATGGAGAAAGGCTATGTATTGCGGCTGTATGACACCGACCTTCTGTCCTTCTCTCTGTCCGAGCAGGGCATCGAGGGCCTGAAAGCGCAGATCCACAGCGTCAAGGAAGAAGATCGGGCACTGTTCCCCCTGGACCTGGAGCTGACGGACGACGGGCTGGTGAAATGGCTGCAGCGGCGGGTGATCCCCAAGAACCGCGCCTATGTGGCGGAGATCCTGAAAACCTTCGGCCTGAGCGTCAACGATACCAAGGGCATCATCGACGTGTGTAAGGGCCTGTCCCTGAACGACAGCTATTGGGTGGTGCCCCAGGGCTTTACCGGGACATTTGCCCAGTACAATCTATATGAGAACCGTTTCTCTGAGATCCTGTCCCTGGTGGCCTACACCGGCATCGGACAGAGCGACGCGGCCTTTACCACCTCGCCGGAGCTGACCACCAACGGGATGCTCCCCAAGGCGTGGCGGTTTATCGAGGGTGAGGGCATCTATCTGTATAAGGGCGGAACCTTCGGCGCGGCCAACACCGGGAATGAGCCCTACAGCGAGTTTTACGCCAGCCAGGTCGCCCAGGCCATGGGCCTGGACGCGGTGGCCTACGAGCTGGAAAACTGGAAGGGCATCCTGGCCTCCCGCTGCAAGCTGTTCACAGATATTGACACCTCTTATATCCCCATTGGCCGGATTGTGCGGGAGGGCGGGCTGAAAGCCTGCCTGGAGTATTACCGGCAGCTTGGACCGGAAGCCTATGAGCAGGTCAGGAGTATGCTGGTGTTCGATGCTGTGATCTACAATGAGGACCGGCACTTCGGCAACTTCGGCGTCCTGCGGGACAACCACACCGGGAAGGTCACCGGCGCGGCGCCTGTGTTTGACAACGGGATGTCCCTGTTCAACTTCGCCATGCCGGAGGATTTCCAGGACCTGGACGCCTACGCCAAGACCCGCGGAACGGCCTACGGCGTCAGCTTCGAGAGTGTCTGCCAGGAGGTCATGGGCCCCGTCCAGGTCCGGCAACTGCGGAAGCTCATCGGCTTCACCTTCCGTCGTCATCCCCGGCTGAACTGGCCGGAGTACCGCCTGGAGGCCACTGAACGCCACCTGCAGAAGCGGGTGCGCCAGTTCCTGGATATGATACCGAAGTTGGATCGGAAACAACCCAAGAAGCACGTACAACAGGAGAGATAAGTACATGGTTTGATCTTCGCACTGTTGCGCAAAATCGATGTATATCCAGGCCGAAAATTATGAGATCAAACGGCACATTGTCTGCGGATTTAGATGGATAACCGCACTCTCCTATGGTATATTGGGGTCAGGAACATAGAGGAGGAAAGGAGAACATCGCACATGGATCAGAAAGAAATCGAGGCACTGATCGCGGCAGGCGGCGCCCCCTGTGAGATTTGCGGAGGCCGGATGCTGAAAGTGGATGGCTGCACATGGCCTGGAGTATATTCCAGAGGTAAGTATTATAAGCGGATCAAGTATGGCGATGAGGACTTTGCGTGGCCGGATGAGCGGTGCCATGACTGCGGCGCGAAACTGGGACATTATCATCATGCCAACTGCGATGTGGAGCAGTGCCCAGTATGCGGCGGACAGCTGATCGGCTGCAATTGTGAGATCGAATACACGAATGATAGCCCTGCGGAAGCACAATGAATCAAATCGGTCGCTCTATAGGGTGTGATACATTCACAAATGGAGAAATAATGGGATATGGAATCTAAAATCTTTTTAATTATTTTGGACAACATGGATGCTGGCTGCCAGTTTGTCGGATATGTGCGGAGTGAGGAGGCAGCGGAGAAAGTGTGTGAGGAACTCAATGCTACTACGCCGTGGGACTTTCGTTCTTCCGATTATCAATATCTCGAATTAGACTGCCTGGAACATGAATGATGAGGTACTTGAAAAATGCAGCTATTCCTGAACGGGAGGCGGCTCAAGAGATCAGAGGGGAGAATCGTGGATGACCGGCCATTTTGTTGAGGAACTGATCCACCGTTTTGAAGTGGAACAGCAAAAGAACGACCGCGGCGGCATCTATGCGCTGACTCAGCGGATGATGGCTTACAACTCCAATAAGATCGAGGGAAGCACGCTGACAGAGAAACAGACGGCATCCCTCTTCGACACAGGGACACTGAGCTCCGAGGATGCCGTGATCCGTGCGAAAGACGTGGAGGAAATGACGGGGCATTTCCTGATGTTCAACGAGATGTTGAAAACATACGATTTGCCCCTTTCTCATGAGCTTATCAAGCGGTATCACTATAAGCTGAAGAGCGGTGTTTTTGAGGATCTCGCCAATGGATATCCCGTTGGAGAATATAAAAACAGGAGAAACATGGTCTCGGATATTGTCACGGCCCTGCCGGAAGAGGTGGAAGGACGGATGACAGAGTTGCTGGAGTGGTATCATGCGATCCCTCAGCATACGCTTGGAGACCTGGCAAAATTTCATGCAGACTTTGAGGCGATCCATCCATTCCAGGATGGAAACGGCAGGACCGGGCGGATCATCCTGTTCAAAGAGTGCCTGAAAAATGGCATCGTTCCCTTCATCATCCGGGACGACAGAAAAGTGGAGTATTACCACGCCCTGAATGCGGCGCAGACAAAGGGAGCCTATGGGGCGTTGGAACAGTTCTTCTTGGAAGAACAGGCGGAATATAAAGCATTGGCGGAAGGGTTTGTGGTGCCGATTGAGCGCACTCCAGATCGGAAGCAAAGAAATCACGACCAAGAACGATAACCGCATGGCATGGTGCAATGTATTTGCACCATGCCATTTTTCTATGGGGGCAAATACATTGCACCTGAAAGGAGGCGAAGCCTTGACAGCTCCTATCCAGACGGCGAGATTTGTCTGCAAAGCGGAACGTGTTCGGGAGCTGATGGATACCCTGCCCCATATGGCCCGGCAATCTCCCTTCCATGTGGTCAAGGTCATCGAGCTGACCCAGGCACAGTACCAGCACTATGCCGCTCACTTGGGAGAGAAAGCTCCATTTATCACGGCGAACCGGGCTCTGATGGGAACGGATGCGCACGGTGTGATCCGCTGCCTGCTGATAACAGTTCGGAGCCGGAGAGACGGTATGCTCATAGACGCCCAAGGCTATGACTATGCCCGCTACTCAGCCTATATCCGGGACAAATCGCGCCTTAGCCTGCGGGATATTCCGGTGGAGCACTACAACCTGAAGCTGCGGGAGCACCAGAAGGGACGGGACAGATGACCCGCCCTTTTCTCTTGCAGAAGAACGCATCACTAAAAGATCATTCAATCAATCTACCGCTTAGAGACGGCCCCAGCGGGGCCGCGCCCCCTCGCCGCCTCTGGCGGTGAGGGCGCAAGCATAGCGCGGATGTACATCCGCGCGCTTGCAGGGGGTATCCCCCTGACCCCAATGCCGCCTGCGGGCGGACACACCGCGGCCATAGGCCGAGGAAAGGAGCGTGACGTTGCGGCACATCGCCAGTGTCAGCTTCGGCAAGGACTCCCTTGCCATGCTGCTGTTATTACTGGAGAAAGAGATGCCATTGGATGAAGTGATCTTTTATAATTCAGGGATGGAATTTCAAGCGATCTACAATATTCGGGATCAAGTCAGACCGATCCTGGAGCAGCGGGGCATCCGGTTCACTGAGGTGAAACCGGATGTCCCGTTTTTGTATCAGATGTTGGAACGGCCAGTATTCTCAAAGAAGAATGGTTTCCACCTGGGCTACGGCTGGTGTGGCGGCCCCTGTCGCTGGGGGACCAGACTAAAAATGGACGCCTTGGATGACCTTGGGCTGGATGCGGAAAAGCACTATATTGGGATCGCCGCGGATGAGCCGGATCGTCTGGAAAAGCTGAAAGCACCAAAATGCTCGCCGCTGGCCGAAGCGGGGATGACGGAGGCGGACTGCTTGGAATACTGCTATCAGTGGGGATTCTTCTGGGAGGAAAACGGCATCAGGCTGTATGACATCCTGGATCGTGTCTCCTGCTGGTGCTGCAAGAATAAGAATCGGAAAGAGCTGAAAGCGATCTATCAGTATCTCCCCCGCTACTGGTTACGCCTGAAGGAGCTGCAGGCCCAGATCCCTATACCCATGAAGCCATACAGCCGCAAGGGAGTCCCTTACGGGAATGTATTTGACTTGGAAAAAGTCTTTGAGAAGGAAATCCAGAAGGGGTGTTCTGTTCTGCCTTCCAAAAGGAGACGGCATGAGCCGACCAGATAGGAACAAAGGGCGATTCCATTGACGCAAAAAGCAGCACCGGTTGATGTGTCATCTTGTGTGTGGATGGGAAATAACTTTCAGTTGACACCCCCTATTAAATAGGGTATAATTAAAGAACGAGGAGGGGGAAAATTATATGACAAGGACCTTTGTAGAGCTCCCCTCATTCCGGAACGATTGGAAAACACTGGGGTTGACGGATACGGATCTGCGCAGGCTTCAGGAGGAACTGCTGGCAAATCCCCAGGCGGGGAGTGTCATGCAGGGAACAGGCGGTATTCGGAAAGTCAGATTCTCCTATGAAGGACGCGGCAAGAGCGGAAGCATCCGCGTGATTTACATAGATTTTGAGTCCTACGGGAAACTGTATCTGCTGACTGCATATCCTAAAAATGTAAAAGACAACTTGACGAAAGCAGAACGGAATGAATTGAAAAAGCTGGTGGAGATTCTTGGGAGGGAATTGAAAGCAAAGCAGTAAGGAGGCACTGGCATGGGTGTATTTGATCAGATCAAGATAGGACTGGAGGAAGCGGTTGCCTATGAACAGGGAACGCTCCAGGCAAAAACGACAAAGCTGTCCGTTACTCCTGTGGGACATTATGGCGCGGATGAGATTAAAGCAATTCGGAAAAGCACGGGATTTACGCAGGCAATTTTCGCGCAGTATATGGGCGTGAGTGTAAAAACCGTGGAGGCGTGGGAGGCCGGGAGAAATCACCCGGAGGGAGCGGCGTGCCGGCTCCTGGCGCTGACAAAGGATGACCCGTATTTTCCCGTTAAAGCAGGGATCGTTGGACGATGATTTAATTTCATGAGCAAAAGCCACTGCAGCTGCAGTGGCTTTTGTTTATTCAGGGAGTGAACAGCGTGACATCCTTAAAAAAAGAAAAGCACCATCTTCACATCGAACTCACGTCACAGCAGTACCAGCTGCTGTGCCGGCAGGCCCGCGAATGCGGACTGACCAAACGAGCCTTCCTGGTCCGCCTGATTGAGGGGAAGCCGGTCAAGGCCCGTCCTGCTCAGGAGATCAAGGACCTGCGCACGGAGATCCATCACATCGGAAACAACATCAACCAGATCGCCCGCAGTGTCAACGCCGGGATCGCCAGGCCGGAGGATGCCAAACGCGGGCTGTATCTGCTGGATCAGGTCTATGAGCTGATGTATCAGGTGGCGAAGAAGTAGATGGCGGTCACCAAGATCCTGGCCCGCAAGGGCCGCCTGGATGTGGGCGTCCACTATGTTCTCAACGGAGACAAGACCCAGGAGCAGATCCTTACCACCCGCCTGAACTGTGACCCTGGCCGGGAGGTGCGGCAGATGCTGGAGACCAAGCGAGACTATGGAAAGGAGGGCGGCGTCCAGTATTACCACATGATCCAGTCCTTCCGGCCCGGCGAGATCACACCGGAGCTGGCTCTGGAGATTGCAAAGGAATTCGCCTCAGAGCACCTGCCTGGCTACCAGACAGTCATCGGCGTCCATGTGGACAAGGAGCACATCCACGCACATATCCTCTTCAACTCCGTCAACGTGGATACGGGAGAGAAGTACCACAGCAACGCACAGAGCTACTACCGGCAGATCCGGGCCATCTCAGACCGGCTGTGTAGAGAGCATGGCCTCTCTGTGGTCGTGCGGGGTGAATCCTCCAAAGCGGCGAGCTACGTTGAATGGCTCCGCCAATCCAGAGGCCAGGCCACCTTCCGCAGTATGCTGGAGGCTGATCTGCGGGAGGCCATCCAGGACGCCAACGACCTGGGACACTTCTTCCTGCTCATGGAGCATAAGGGCTACGAGATCAAGCACGGCGCCCGGCTGGGCTTCCGCCTGAGAGGCCAGGATCGGTTCATGGTTCCCGGCAGGAAAAATCCTCTGTTCACAGAGGATGGCATCCGGACCGCCATCCAGGGAAACCTGTCAGCCATCGAAGCGGGGCGGCAGCCTGCCGTCCTGCCCCGAACAGCCTATCGGCCCTACACGCCCCATCCCAAGTACAAGGGCTTTCTGGCCCTCTATGTCCATTACCTCTACTTATTGGGAAAGATCGGGCAGCGGCAGTATCCGCCCCACATGACAGCCCGACTCCGGCAGGAGGTGATGAAAGCCGAGCGGTATCGGGAGCAGTTTGTATTCCTGCGGGAGAACAATATCACCGGTCCCGATGACATGACGGCCTTTCTTGCCCGCACGGAGGAGACGCTGGCCAGCCTGACCAAGCAGCGCACCATCCTCAACGTGCGGAAAAAGAGGCGGCAGAGGCTGTACACAGCCCTGGCGGACGCAGAAGCTCTGGCTCCGGCCAGGGAGCTCTATGAGGATGGCCTGTCCGGGATGGAGGCGGAGTTCACCCAATACCTGGAGGCGGTCTCCACCCTGGAGCAATGCGGAATCCCCAGAGAGCAGCTGATTTCGGAAAAGGCGCAGGTATACCAGCAGCTGGCGGAGCTCAACCGTCAGATCCGCCAGGAGCGGAAGAAGCAGGCCCTGTGCCGGGAGATTTTAGAACGGATACCTCAGATAGAAACGGAACTTCAGAAAACAGAAGCGAGAGAAAAGGAGGTGAGAAGCGATGAACATCGGAGGCGGTGAGGCCGCTGACCAGCTGGTGCGCATGATGCTGACCGGCACAGAGGTGGCCGTCCGGCTGTCCGGCTCGGCCTTGAAAAATGTGCTGGCTCTCAGCTTGGCCCTGGCCAAAAACCATAAGCGGATTTCCGGCAAGGTCAACCTGGGAAAGATGCTGCGGGAAACCCGTGATCTGCGGCAGTTTCCCATGACCCCGGAACAGTATCATCAGTTTCAAAAGCTGGCAAAACGACAGATGCTGCTGTACTCCTCCATCCATGACTGGGACGGCCACGGGAAGATCATCGACGTGATCCTGCCGGTGATGGAGCTGGACCGGGCCAACCAGATCTTTGAGCGGATGCTGTATCAGGAACCATCCCAGCACCAGGAGAGGCAAGGACCGCAGGAGGCGGAGAAGGCCGCTGCCACGCGCCAGAAGCAGCCAAGACGGGAGGAGAGGCAGGAGGGCACCCAGAGCCGTCAGGAGGGCCCTGTGGCCCAGCAGCAGGCGCAGAGACCAAAAAAAGATTTTCGGTCGGAACGAGACTCGCACGATACAAGAATCAGCTCCTCTACACCCAGAGAGAGCGGGAGTACCGGGATGACGCCTGAGCGTCCCTCCGTTCTGGAGAGGCTGAAGGGCTACCGGGCGCAGCTGGATCGAAAGTCCGCTCCGGCCAGACAGAAAACAAAAAATCAGCATAAGACACGATAAGATCGTCAACGACCAGACAGGCGTTCCTACCCAACGGGGGTACTGGAGAAGCTCCGGCACCCCCGGCTTTTTTCGTTTTATCAGAGGAGATGATCGCTGCTGCAGCAACCACCAAAAGCCAACAGCCTGCTTGCCTGGCTGTTTCTCTATATCCCCGTTGCCTGGGCGGCCCTGCTTCTTGCCCAATCCCTGGGCGGAGGCTTGCCGGATATTCTGGCCCACCTGACGGAAGCTCTGAAACATCCCTTCCAGATTCGATGGACAGAGCATAGCTTCGCAGCCATCCTGGTCTGCTCCGGACTCTACGTCATGGGCATCTGCCTGTATCAGTCTGAGCAGGGGCGGACACGGGATGGGGCGGAGCACGGCTCCGCAGCCTGGGCATCCCCCAAACAGGTCAACGCAATGTTCGCCCAAAAGCAGAACAAGATCCTCACTCGTCACGTCCGCCTGGGCCTGGACACCCACAAGCACCGGCGGTCCCTGAACGTGCTAGTCATCGGCGGCAGCGGCGCCGCAAAAACCCGCAGCTATGTGAAGCCCAACATCCTGGAGGCCAATACCAACTATGTGATCACCGATCCGAAGATGGAGGTGCTCACCGCTACCGGAGGCTGGCTGGAGAGCCAGGGCTATGACATCCGGGTGCTCAACCTGGTGAATCTGGAGCAGTCAGACGGCTACAACCCCTTCCGCTACCTGCGGGACGAGAAGGACGCCCTGCGGCTGGTCAACAACCTCATCCAAGCTACCACGCCAAAGGGCAGCCACGAGTCCGACCCCTTCTGGACCAAGGCGGAGACCGCGCTGCTGCAGGCCATCATCCTCATGCTGTTTCAGGAGGCCCCGGAGTATGAGCAGAACTTCTCCATGGTCATGCGGGTGCTGGAATACGCCGAGGTGAAGGAAGAAGATGAGGAGTACGTCTCGCCCCTGGATCTGCTGTTCCAGGCCATCGAGCGGGAGAACCCCAACAGCGTGGCCGTCCATCAGTATAAGGTCTTTAAGATGGCCGCGGGCAAGACCTCCAAGAGCATCCTGGTCTCCACCGCTGTCCGCCTGGCCCCCTTCAACCTGCCCCAGATCCAGGCCATCACCGACCACGACGACATGGACCTCTACACCCTGGGGGAGAAGAAGGTGGCCCTCTATGCTGTGATCCCGGACAACGATAACACCTTCAACTTTCTGGTGTCCCTGCTCTACTCCCAGGCGTTTCAGACCCTTTACTACAGCGCCGACCAGATCCACCATGGGGCCCTGCCCCGGCACGTCCACTTTGTGCTGGACGAGTTCGCCGCCATGCCTTTGCCGGGCTTCACCCGGGAGCTGGCCACCATGCGATCCCGGAATATCTCCGCCAGCACCATCATCCAGAACATGGCCCAGATCAAGGAGTTGTACAAGGACTCCTGGGAGACCATCCCCGGCAATTCGGACACCATCCTGTACCTGGGCGGAAACGAGGCCAGCACCCACAAGTACATCTCGGAGGCTCTTGGGAAAGCCACGATTGATACACGCACGCATGGCCAGACCAGAGGGCGGTCAGGCTCCTACTCCACCAACTTCCAAATGAGCGGCCGGGAGCTGCTCACTCCGGACGAGGTGCGGGGTCTGGACAACCGATACGCCATCCTCTTCATCCGGGGCGCCAAGCCCGTCATGGATCTGAAGTATGAGCTGACCGACCACCCCGCCATCCGCCACACGGTAGACGGCGGCGGACCGCCCTACATCCATAAAGGCAGACACAAGCCAGCGTTCCAAGGCATCCCGCTCTTCCAGGCATTTTCCGCTGGTACATCTGATGAAGAAAAGGAGAATGCTGCATGAAAAATGATCTTCACAACCGCAAATTTGAACGCCGCGCACAGAGGGCATACGCTGTGTTTGCCTGCCTGACGGCGGCTCTGACCCTTACCGTCATGCCTGCCATGGCAGCGGACGATCCGCTGGCTGTGGTGGATAATCTCTCTGAGTTTGTCTTTTCCCTGATTCGGGCCATCGGCCTGATCCTTCTGGGGTGGGGCATCGTCCAGGTGGGGCTCTCGTTTCAGTCGCATGACCCCTCTCAGCGATCCAATGGATTCCTGACTCTGGCAGGCGGCATCGTGATCACCTTCACCAAGGAGATCCTCACCCTCATTACCGGCTGATGTTCAGGAGACAAACGATCCACCCGCGGCACCTTGTGGGGCCGCGGGTGGGGAAGGAGGTGTGGTAAATAGGAAGCGGAAATTGGATCGTGGACAATCTCAACTCCGCCCTGACCACCTGGAACAATAAGCTGGCGGAGCTCTGGACGCTTATCAGCACCAGTCCGGAGAGCTTCAAGGGCGGAGAAGTCTGGAGAGTGATCCAGAACATCAATGGGGCGCTCCAGGCTGTGGGATATGGCCTGCTGGTGCTTTTCTTTGCCGCCGGCGTAGTCAAGACCTGCGGCAGCTTTGCCGAGCTGAAGAAGCCGGAGATGGCCTTTCGTTGCTTTGTCCGTTTTGTACTGGCCCAGGCCGCAATTGGCCATGGGATGGAGCTGATGATGGCACTGTTCAACATCGCTCAGGGTATGGTGTCCACCATCATGTCCTCCTCCGGTCTGACCGCCGTGTCAGCCACCACCCTGCCCAGTGAGATGGTGACCACCATTGAAAGCGTGGGGTTTATAGAGAGCATTCCCCTGTGGGCCATCACCCTGCTGGGCTCTCTGTTTATCTGGGTGCTCTCTCTGGTGATGATCCTCACCGTCTATAGCCGGTTTTTTAAGCTCTATATGGCGACGGCCATTGCCCCCATCCCTTTGGCCAGCTTTGCGGGACAGCCCTCCAGCAGCATTGGCGTGGCGTTTTTGAAGAGCTACGCCGCCATCTGCCTGGAGGGCTGTGTGATCGTACTGGCCTGTGTGATTTTCTCGGCCTTTGCCTCGTCGCCGCCCGCCATCACGGACAGCACCCTGGCGCCGGCCACCATTGTGTGGAACTACATCGGGGAACTGATTTTTAATATGCTGGTGCTGGTAGGGGCCATCAAGATGAGCGACCGGCTCATCCGGGAGCTGATGGGCCTGGGCTGACCTCAATACCACAGCCCGTCGGTGCTGACAGCGGACTCGCCGCTGGCCCTGGCCTGCCGCACCCGGCTGGCCAGCTCGTGCGCCGCGGCCCGCTCCGCAAGCCGCTCATCCAGCCACACGTAGACCTTCCGGGCGGCGGTTGCCACCCAGGACAGGGCGGCCAGACCTACCAGGGCAAAGAAAATGCCGTCTGCCAGCGCGGTATGGGTCTGGTACCAGCTGTGGAACACTGTGAGCATTCCCAGCGCGTATAGGATCGGAATCCCCAGCCGGAGCCGGATCGCCAGCCGGAGCAGCATCGGCAGGAGGAACAGCCCTGCCACCAGGAACAAGTACAGCATTGCCACGACCTCCCTTTTCTGGTTTGTGGCATGGTACCATACTCCGGCAGAAAAAGCAAGTATCTGTCCGCCAAAAGGACAGCACATGGAAGGAGGTGATCTCGATAGAGGTACGCATCAACAAGGAGGTCCGCGACTATCAGGAGAGCCTGTTCTTCGGGCTCTCCCTGCGGCAATTCCTGTTCGCCCTGCTTGCCGTCGCTGTGGCGGTGGGCGTTTACTTTGGGCTTCATACTGTGGTGGGCAATGCGGACGTGGGCTGGCTGTGTGTGCTGGCCGCCTTTCCCTTTGCGATCTGCGGCTTTTTTACCTATAACGGCATGACCTTTGAGCGGTTCCTGATCGCGGTGATCCGCTCGGAGCTTTTATATCCTCGGCATCTTGTGTTCAAATCGGACAATCTTTACGCAAAATTGATGGAACACACTTCGATGAAGGAGGATCTCAAGCTTGATTAGAACCCTGCAAAACACCATCAAACAGGACAAAGAATGTTTTGCGGTTCCCAAATCAGTACAGGAAGCCATTCCCATCCACCGCCTCTGGCCGGATGGGATTTTTCAATTCGGCACGAAATACTCCAAAACCATCCGTTTCTCGGATATCAACTATGCCATCGCCTCCAAGGAGGACAAGACCTCCATGTTCCTGGGCTACTCCGAGCTGCTCAATGCCCTGGACACCGGCTCCACCACCAAGATCACCATCAACAACAAGCGGCTTAACCGGGAGAACTTCCAGCGGGAGATCCTGCTCCCCCGGCAGGACGACTACCTGGACGGCTACCGGGCGGAGTACAATGCCATGCTCATGGACAAGGTCACAGACTCCTCCAACAGCGTGGTGCAGGAGCGATACATCACCCTGTCCGTCCACCGGAAAAGCATCGATGAAGCCCGCACCTTCTTTGACCGGGTAACCGCGGACGTGACCTCCCGCCTGAACCACCTGGACTCCCACTGCGAGGAACTGGACGCGGTGGAGAGGCTCCGGGTACTCCACGACTTCTACCGCACCGGGGAGGAGACGGAGTATCACCTGAGCCTGCGGGAGGGTATGCGGAAGGGGCTCTCCTTCAAGGACGCCATCTGCCCGGACAGCCTGGAATTCAAGCGGGATCACTTCCGCATGGGGGAGAAGTACGGGCGGGTGCTGTTCCTCAAGGAGTACGCCAGCTACATCAAGGACTCCATGATCAACGAGCTGACGGCCCTGAACCGCACCATGATGCTGTCCATCGATGTGATCCCTGTCCCCACCGATGAGGCGGTACGGGAGATGCAGTCACGCCTGCTGGGTGTGGAGACGAATGTCACTAACTGGCAGAGACGGCAGAACAGCAACAGCAACTTCTCCGCGGTGGTGCCCTACGACCTGGAGCAGCAGCGGAAGGAAACGCGGGAGATGCTGGACGATCTGACTACCCGCGACCAGCGGATGATGTTCGCTGTGGTGACTCTGGTGCATCTGGCGGACACCAAGGAGGAGTTGGACAGCGATACCGACGCCCTCCAATCCGTCGCCCGCAAGCACCTGTGCCAGCTCTCCACCCTGAGCTGGCAGCAGGCGGACGGTCTTGCAACCGTCCTGCCCCTGGGCCTGCGGCGGATCGACGCCCTGCGCACCCTGACCACCGAGGCATTGGCTGTCCTCATGCCCTTTAAGGCACAGGAGGTACGGGACCGGGGCGGTGTGTACTACGGCCAGAACGTCATCAGCAAAAACCTCATCATTGCCAACCGGAAGGAGCTGCTCAACGGCAATGGATTTGTGTTGGGCGTATCGGGGTCCGGAAAGTCCTTTATGGCAAAGCAGGAGATGGTGGGGGTGACATTGGCGGGCGATGGCCGAAACGGGGAGCGACTGCCGGACGATATCATCGTCATTGACCCCGAGGCGGAATACCGCCCGCTCATCGAGGGGCTGGGCGGCGAGGTCATCAGCATCTCCGCCACATCTCCCAACCACATCAACGCCATGGACATGGAGCAGGGCTACGGCGACGGTGAGAATCCCATCGTGCTCAAGTCGGAGTTCCTGCTCTCCTTGTGTGAACAGCTGGTGGGCTCTGGCAAGCTGTCTGCCAAGGAGAAATCCATCATTGACCGTTGTACGGCGCAATGCTACCGGGAGTATATCCGGAGCGGATATCAGGGGAGTGTTCCCACCCTCCAGGACTTCTATGCCGAGCTGCTCCGGCAGCCGGAGGCCGAGGCCCGCGATGTGGCCCTGGCCATTGAGCTGTTCACTGAGGGCAGCCTCAACACCTTTGCCAAGGCCACCAACGTGGACACAAGCTCCCGTATCCTCTGCTATGACATCCGGGACCTGGGCAAGCAGCTCCAGCCGGTGGGGATGCTGGTGGTGCTGGACAGTGTTTTCAACCGGATCATCCGCAACCGGAAGCTGGGGAAGAACACCTGGGTCTACATCGACGAGATCTACCTGCTGTTCCAGCATGAGTACAGCGCCAATTTCCTGTTCACCCTCTGGAAGCGGGTGCGGAAGTACGGCGCCTGCTGCACGGGCCTGACCCAGAATGTGGACGACCTGCTCCAATCACACACCGCCCGCACCATGCTGGCCAACAGCGAATTCCTGGTCATGCTCAACCAGGCCGCCACCGACCGGGCGGAGCTGGCCAATCTGCTGAACATCTCCGACAATCAGCTCTCCTACATCACCAACGTGGACTCCGGGCGTGGGCTGATCAGGTGTGGGAGCGCCATTGTTCCCTTTATGAACAGCTTCCCCAAGAACCGACTCTATCAGCTGATGACCACCCGCCCGTCTGAGACGATGGCGGCGGCGTGACCGGATGGGGCCGGAACCCTGCACGGCTTCGGCCCCGACAGACAGGAGGTGATGGAGATCAAGAAGATCAAGGAGAAGCACCCCAACACAAAGGGGCTGAAGGAGAAGGTTAAATCTGTACCCAAGGAGCTCGTCCACCGGAGACTGGAGGACGGCTCAGAGCGATTGCGACTCCAGTTCCGGGATGCCGCCCAGCAGGGCCAGATGGACGGCTATGGCGGGGATTGGATCGAGGACACCGCCGCTGGGGGCGCCAGACAGGTGGAACGCGGTGTGAGGGATCTGCTGAAAAGGCGGAGGAAATTCGAAGTAGGGCGGACATACAACACGGAGCCGCCCACAAGCGGCGAGGGCGATGCTGTCACCGGCCAGACTGCATGGGGACAGCTTGAGCCGCGGGAGGCGGCAGGAAGTAGTGCCTGCGGAAAGGGCGGAGGTACTGTGTCTCCGCCAGGCAGTGATAATGCGCGTTCAGCCGCACGGCTGGAACATCGCCGTGTCAAAACGAAAGACACTTACATCCAGGGGCAGACTCCCTCTGCCCAGGGGCGATCCCGGGAACAGCGGGAGCTTGCTCAAGAGCGGGGACGGGCACAGGCAAAGAAGCGGGCAGGGCGTTCTGGGCCGCACCCGGCCCGGAAATGCGGCCCAGGAAATGGGGTGGCTGCGCCCCCTGAGACAACTGGGATCAAGGCGGGGAGCACCGGGAAAGCTGGTGCCCGGCAAGCCACCAGACAAACGGTCAAGACGGCGGAGAATGCGTCCAGGAGTACCATCAAGACGGCAAAAGAAGCGGTCAAGAGTGCCCGGCAGGCCGGAACGGCGGCACAGAGGACAGCTCAGGCGGCCATCAGGGCGCCCCAGCGGGCGGCTCAAGCCGCCCGCCTGACGGCAAAGACAGCCGCCGTCACCGCTCGATCCGCAGCCAGGGCCACGACTGCGGCAGCCAAGGCGGTGGTGGCCGCCGCACATTCCCTGGCTGCCGCGATTGCGGCCGGGGGCTGGGTAGTAATCGTGATTGTCCTGGTGATCTGCTTGGTTGGGATGCTCATCGCCTCCCCCTTCGGCATTTTCTTTGCGGATGACAGCAACGCTCCGGATGCGGTCTCGCCCTCCGCAGCTGTGGCACAGATCAACGGAGAACTGGCGGATCACCTGGCCCAGCTGCAGGAGAGTGGAACATATGACCGGGTAGAAGTCCAGGGTCAGCCTCCGGCCTGGTCGGATGTGCTGGCGGTATTTGCCGCCAAGACGGCGGGAGCAGAGGACGGCGTGGACGTGGCGGTGCTGGACCCGGAGCGGGTGGACCTTCTGCGGACGGTGTTCTGGGACATGACTAAGATCACCACCACAACTGAGACCGTGGAGGACCCAGTTGGCGGTAACGCATCGGCCTCTACGGAGAAGGTGCTGATCATCACCATCACTGCCAGGACGCCGGACGATATGCGGGTGTTTTACAGCTTCACATCGTGGCAGAACGAGGCTCTGGACGAGCTTCTGGTAAACTCAGGGATGCTGACAGCACTGGCCGGAGATTTGACTGTTTCCAGTCAGGATGCCAGGGAACTCCTGGCCAATTTGCCAGAGGACCTGTCCCCGGAGCGCCGGGCAGTGGTAGAGACCGCCTGCCAGCTGGTGGGAAAACTGAATTATTTTTGGGGCGGGAAATCCTTGGTACTTGGCTGGGATGACCGCTGGGGCACGCTCCGGCAGGTCACGGCGGCAGGCAGCCCCACCACCGGCACCTACCGGCCCTATGGCCTGGACTGCTCAGGAATGGTGGACTGGGTATTTTACAATGTGACAGGCGGCGCATATGTCATTGGTCACGGCGGTGGAGCCCGTGCCCAGCACACCTACTGCGACCCCATCTCTTGGGAGGAGGCTCTGCCGGGCGATCTAGTGTTTTACCCGGATGACGTACACGTTGGGATCGTGGGCGGGAGGGACGAGAACGGGAACCTCCTGATCGTTCATTGTGCCAGCGGAGCCAACAATGTGGTGATTACCGGAGTAGATGGTTTTATCAGTGTAGCGCGTTCGCACTTATACAATGAGCAGAGCCTGTCAAAGATTGCCTCGGTCTGAAGGAAGAGCCATAAAAGGCCCTGCACCATCTTGAGAATGGTACAGGGCCTTTTTCTCTATTGATTGCGAGCGGTAGTCTCGTAGCTATGTTTATCAGCATCCGCTATAGACATGAACCACTATATCTTAACAGCAGTCTGTAGGAGAAATCTAGAATATAAAACGGGGAATTAGTGTCGCGCTGATCCTGGTGGTTGTAGCCTTGGCGGGGCAGTACTACCGCCTATGCTGCCGGCTACAGCATAGGCCCTCGTTGGAGTCCCTGCAATGCAAGTGTTGCCCCGGCTGCGGTCTGCCCTCGCGGAAAAGAGTGCTGGAGGGAAACCGATGGTGACGAGCGCTGCGGCTTCTGCGGCCAGATAAAAGAGGTATGCTTTCCGCTTCACTTTTGAGAGTGATGAAAACGGGAAGGCTTGGCTGATCCGGGTAACCTTCAACGCCTGCAAAGACTTGCTGAGGGATCCCGTTCTAAAGCCGTGCTGCTGAAACATCGGCATATGCTTCGAACCATCCGCGCAAATCAGAAATGTCTTGGCGGAAGCTCTGGGTTTCTCCAACAAGTTCTTCCTCCCAGAATTTTTCCCTCCCGCAATAAGATAAGAATTATACCTTGCGCATGGGCAACGCTCGTGCTAAACTAAACCCAACTCGAGGACGCCAACGATCCCGCAGAAATTGTTCTGAAAACTGGTGATAAGCATGACACCCAGAGATGTATTTGAAAAGACGCTGCATTTGACAGACTCAGAAGTGATTGAAGCCTTGTCAAATGCCTGCACCCCTCTGCATCTGGCGGCGGGGGATTTTCTGATTCGAGAGGGAGAAAAACCGACCGTCGTGCCGTTCCTGCTCAAGGGGATTGTGCGGGGATTTCTCTTTGATGTGAATGGGCGAGAGATTACAGACTGCTTTGCTGTTCAGCCCGGAATCCCGGTGATGACCTCCGCGGACTTGCAGGCGCCGTCGCCTCTTTCCATGGATGCTCTGGTGCCCAGTGACTTTCTCACCATCCCAATCCCGGAAATCCAGCACCTTCTGGAGCAGTATACCGAGCTTCAGCGGCTGTATAACCAGTTGCTCATTGCATCTTTTTCCATGCACTGGGAAATAAAGCTGACGCTGTGCCGGGACACCGCCATGCAGAAATACCAGTGGTTTCTGCGGAAGTATCCCGGGCTTGTGGACCAGATCAGCAACAAGTGTATTGCCTCGTTTTTGGGGATGACGCCGGTGACGCTCAGCAAGCTCCGGCGGGTCCTGCGCGAAAAAGAGAATCCGAAAGCATAAAAAGAGGGCTCATAAGGAGCCCTCTTTTTTTCCTGAGAATCCCTCGCCAATTATCCTAGGATAATGCGGCATCCCCACAGACTTGCTATAATTTCATCAAGCGGTGAAACACTGCCGAGTGAGTCAGGAGAGGAGATGCGGAGAATGTTTTGTCCCAAGTGCGGCAAGAAGAACGACGAGGACGCAAAATACTGCGCCTATTGCGGAGGGGAGATCGTGGACACCCAGCCGGAGGAGGTCTCGCCAGGCCAGTTCCTGCGGAATCGGCTGGAGGTCTTTCTCCGGGGTGACGCCCGGAAGGGGGGCGCGGCGGCAAAAGGCTTTCTGATGCGGCACCGGAAGGCCTTAGCCGCCTGCGTGGCCGTGGCGGTCGTCCTTGTGGGCGGAGTTTCCGCCGTGCGCGCTTTGTTCAGCCCCGAGCGGAGCGCGAAGCGCTTCTTTGAGAGCTACATGAGCGGGGACTGGGCGGCGGTCTACCAGGAGATCGATCTGCCGGAGGGAGAGATGCTGGATGAGGCCCACTTCCTCCGGGCGGCCGAGGCGTGGGAGCCCTCGGAGTATCTCGACTACCAAGTGGAGCCGCTTGGCCAGGCGGACGGGGACAGCCTCTACCTCGGCTATCGCTTTACCTACTCCACAACTGGAAGTTCGGCGCCCTCCCAGCTGGATGTGACCCTGGTCCGCACAGGCAAGACCGCGCTGCTGTTTGATACCTACAAGGCCTCTCTGGAGGGTCTGGTGGCGGAGAACTGCACGGTGACCATCCCGGTAGGGGCCACGCTGCTGCTGGACGGCGAGGCGTTGGAGACAGAGACGGCGGTGGAGGGCACACGTCAGATCTGCCAGCTGCCCCAGATGTTCGCCGGTACATATACCATCGGGCTCCAGCATCCGGTCTACCAGTGCGCGGATATCACGGAGTACGTGAGCAGCGGCGCCTCCTACGACCTGGCGGACAGCTGCACTGTGGAGAAATCCGCCTTGCAGGACGATGCCTACGGTGATGTGACAGCCTATCTCTCTGCTCTCTTTGCGGCGGCGCTGGACGGCGGGACGCTAGAAAGCGCCGGGATCCCGGTCTCTGATGAAGCCATGAGCTCTGCTGCGGAAGATTTTCGGGATTTCCGGGATGACTGTGCGTCCTATGCCTCCCGCCGGGGCACCTTCCAGCTGACGGACGTGGAGCTGGATCGCTATGATCTGGATACCGGCGATGGGACCGTGTCGTGTGATTTTTCCTATGAATGCCTGCGGCAGGGGCTGGAGCCAACAGACCTGCCCACGCCGTTCTCCGGATCCGCCGAGATGACGGTGGCCTTCCAGGACGGGGCGTGGCAGCTGATGGGCTTCCGGGTCTACAGCATCTATTGAGAGAGGGAGGAGAGAACCATGGCGTACTATTGTGTCAAATGCGGCCGGAAGCTGCCGGACGGCGCGATCTGCCCCTGCCGGATCCGGCGGGGTGCTCCCCGGCAGGAGGGCGACCGATCCGCCCAAAGCGGCGTGTCCTTTCAGAACATCCTGCGGCTGAACGATCCGGACTATGACCGGAATGCGGACTACTATGAGCGGGGCAAGCAGATCGTCCCGGACCTGGTGGCCCCCTGCGAGAATGAGATCCCCATCCGGCAGTATCATGTGGTGGACATCCGTTCCCGCCTTCAGGGCCTGTGGGCGGAGGGACGGATCATGGTCACCAACAAGCGGCTGTTGTTCCGGGCTTCCGGCCGGTCCTTCATCGGCCGCACCAGAGTGGAGCAGGAATATGAGCTGGACGAGATCTCCGGAATCAACATCTCTCACGGAGTGCGGTTCAGTCTGTTTGACTTTTTCAACAGCTTTCTGCTGGCGGCGCTCTGCGGAGCCCTGGTGTTTCTGCTTCTGGGGCAAGAGCCGGCATGGCTCCTGCCGCTGCTGCTGACCGCCGGCTGCATTGCGGTAATGTATTTTCTGGGCAGAAAGCGCTACCGCTGGAAACTGGTGCTAAGTACCGCCGGCGCTATGAGTGCGGTGAAGCTGCTGCTTTGGGCGCAGGCCGGGCATCATACGATCCTCGGCGGCCTGTTCACCGTCGCCATGGCCCTGCTCTTTATAGCGGCACTGGTTTTCCTGTTTATGAGCGGCATGAAGCCGGTTGTCAGCCTGGCGGTTATGTGCAAGGCCGGAACGGATGTGGCCATCGGCTACCAAAGTATGCAGCACTTCCGGCTCCAGACAGCACAGGAGCTGCTGCCCACCGCGGAGACGGAGATCGCCATCCAGGAGGTGGGCGCCATCATCAATGACATCCAGCGCATGGGTGACTACGGTATCGAGAAGTGGAGGAGCGCGGCGCGGGAGGCGCAGACGGTATGAGATACGCCGTGGCCATTGGGTATCCCTTACGGCTTGGCATGGGGCGTGACCGGGCGGCGCAGGAGATAGAGCGCCAGGATTGCCGGATCGTCCTCACCCCGGAGCAGGCCCTGCAATGGGGCGGCCTCTCCATGTGGCGGGAGCTGCGTGAGGAGGAGAAGCCGGCGGCGGAGGCACTGGCGACGCTTGGGGCTGCGGCGGCGGGAGACAGCGCGGAGGAGGTGCTGTCCGCCCTGGCACAGTGTGTCCCCGTGCGCCAGGGCTTCTGCCTGCCGGCGGAGGAGGGAGCCGCCGTCCAGCTGGGGGAGGAGCAGAGCCTGCTCACCGGGTTTCAGGAGCGGCTTTGGCTTTCGGCTGACGGGCGGCACACTCTGGGGGTGATCCTGGAGGAAATGGAGCTGCTCTGGCAGAACGAGCCGCAGGAGCAGCAGGAGCTGCTGATAGAGAATATCCTGGGACTGGCATCTTCCGAGCTCTGCTATTTTCGATGAGGAGGCGGGACGATGGGACATAAGTGGCTGAAGGCGTTCTCCAAGGCGGTGACCTATCTGGGCAGCGGCGTGACGGCCCTGACAGGGACGATGCAGACCGCCCAGCAGCAGGAGCAGATCGACGCCGCCTGGGCGGCACTGCTGCATACACCGGATGCGGCCGTCGTGTCAGAAACATCCACTCCGCAGGCCGCGCCGATGGACGAGCTGCGGGACTATCTGGAGCGGGCGGGGATCACCGCTCCGGTGCCGGATTCGAGAAAACGGGAGCGGCCGGCGGCTCAAACAGCGGCGCCCCAGGCGACCCTGGCTCAGGGAGAGGTGGGAGCTGCGGCATCCGGGAAAAGCGGCGGAACACCGGCAGGGGAGAAGCCCTGGGAGATCGACCCGCCGGCAGAGATACTGTACAACGCGGTGCAGGATGCCGGTGACGGACTGACCGGCGGAGATATCGCCGAGGCGCAGGAGCGGGCAAAGGAGCTGGACGAGGCGGTCCATGGCGGCCCTCTGTACGGAGAATACGCGGATTTGACGCCTCTCCTCCCCGATAGGGAGCCGCTTTTTTTACCGAAGCCCTCTGGGGGTGTGTCGTCCCCAATTCCAACCAAGGAAAAGCAGCTGGCTTTGCCTCCTTCTGATGATACACTGCCCAAAATGCTCACCGGTGGCGGGGGGAATCCCTTCCAGGGGACGTATACGCTGAAGCCCAATCAGACCTATACGGCCAACGGCGCGACGTATCACACGGATGAAAACGGTGCGATCCAGTCCTGGTCTGCCACGCTCACCGGCCCCCAGCAGACGGCGCCCCGGTCGCCCAGCCATCAGAAAAACCTGCCGGGAAAACTGGAGGGGGACCATGCTGGGCACTATCTGGCGGCCTCCGAAGGCGGCTCCGGATTGGCCGACAACCTGGCGCCTATGGACGCCAAGGTCAACACCCGGGATTACCGGGCCTTCGAGCGGGAGAATCATCGGCTTCTGGAAGAGGGGGACACCGTGCGGCTGGAGGGCTCCAGCCACATGGGAAGCTCCAAGCTCCGGCCGGACGGCATTATGGTGACCCGCAGCGTCTATGACTCCGACGGCAATTTGGTGGACCGGGAACACTTCTCCTGGACCAATACGGATATGAGCAGATACCAGGACAATGATTTCGGGGATCCCTCCATTCCAAATGCCATGGATGAATCCTTGGACAAGGCGGGGCTGACGCGGGAGGAGATCGCGGCGCTGGAGGAGGCTGAACAGGAGCCGGCCAAGTCCGGAAAACAGATGGAAACGGCAGATCAGAGCCAGACCGGAGCAGCTTCGGACGGACAGGCGGAGCGGACAGATGACAAGACGGAGGACGCCGGGAGGCAGTCTGAGCGGAACACCTCCGAGAAAGAGCAGAACCAGCGGGAGCGCCAGGAGGGCGAGGATCCGGAACAGGCAGAGGATGTCTCCGGACAGGAGATGGATGACGGGCAGAAGCCCCGCCAGCCGGAGCAGAGAAGCCGCAAAGTGGAGCAGGCACCCTCTGGTGAGAACAAGACTGGAGACCGGGAGGAATCGGAGCAGAACACATCGGACAACGGGCGTGAATCACCGGAGCAGAAGGATGCCGGGAAAGGGGAGACAGAACAGCCGTCTCCTGACGAAGAAAAGAAGGCAGAGGGAGAGCGGAAGCCGGAATCGGAACAAAACGCGCCGGACAACGGCCGTGAATCGCCGGGGAAGAATACCGGGGAGGAGCAGACGGACCAGACGCCTTCCGGAAAAGAGACCGAAGAGTCCGGGAAGAAAAGCACAGGCCAAGAAGCGCCGGAGGCCGATCAGAAGCAGCCGGATCAAAGCCGACAGGCAGAGCCTCCCTCCCAAACAGCCGGAGGGAAAACGGCGAATCCCAAGGAGGACCAGACCAGCGGACAGAAAGCGGATGACGGCGGACAGCAGGAGCCCTGGAAAAGGAGCGGCGGCCGGGAGGTGGAGCCGCCGAGACAGGCGGACCAGCCCCAGGAGCCATGGCGACGAGAAGGACCGGATCAGGACTCCGGGGCGGAAAAGAACGGTGGGGACCGCAGCAAGGACCGCCAGCACCCCGACGGCGTGGAGAAGGATGGCCAGGAGGACGGCAGGCAGCCACAGGGAGCGGCCCCGGCGCAGGCAGAGAGACCAAAATCCGCGCCGGAGAAAGAGCCACTGCCGCCCTCCAAGGAGACGCCCCGAGATCCCTGGCGGAAGGAGGATGGCGCCGGCAAGCCGCGGCAGGAAGATCCCAGGGAGGAGTCCAAGGGTAAAGAACCCCAAAATAAGCCCCAGGAACCGCCCAAACAGGAATCGTCCAAACAAGAACCGCCTTCCCATGACGACGGACCCACAAACAACAAGGATGGGGGGTATCACTATTGAAAGAGATCGAAGTATTTGACGGCAACACCCTGCACGATCTGCCGGTGGAGTACCCGGCGGGCCCCGCCCGCTGCGTGCTGTGCGGACAGGATGCGGCGGGGGGCCGGACGTATGTCCGGATGGACGAGGAGCTCCTCAGCCGTCACATGATGCTGCTGGGCGGCATCGGCACCGGCAAGACCAATGCCTTTTACCAAGTCATCAGCCAGCTGCGCCGGGGCATGACCGACCAGGATGTAATGATCGTTTTTGACACCAAGGGCGACTTCTACCAGTCCTTTTACCGGCCGGGCGACGTGGTCATCAGCAACGACGCCACGGCCTGCGGCCCGGAGGGGCCGGATTACTGGAACCTCTTCAACGAGCTGGAGCCGGGCGAGGACATGGAGGTGGCCATCAACGAGATTTCCAAGACGCTGTTCGCCCAGCGGCTGAAGAATACCACCCAGCCCTTTTTCCCCAATGCGGCCAAGGATTTGTTCGGCGCGGTGCTGACCCATTTCAGCCGCAACCAGGGTAGCTTCTACTGTGACAACCAGGCCCTGCGCCAGTTTATGGACGCCATGCCCACCGCCCAGCTGCGGGAGATGCTGGAACAGCACCCGGACCTGCGGGCCATGACCAGCTACATCTACGATGACGCCTCGGGACAGACCCAGGGCGTGCTGTCGGAGCTGCAGCAGCAGGTGCGGGAGTTGTTCATCGGCAACTTCAAGAAGCGGGGCACCCTCTCCATGCGGGAGCTGGTGCGGCAAAAGGGCGGCCGGATGATCTTTGTGGAGTACGACCTCAGCGTGGGCGAGACGCTGACCCCCATCTACACGCTGCTGTTTGACCTGGCCATCAAGGAGGCTCTCAGCCGCAAGAAGAGCGAGGGCAATGTCTTTTTCGCGGTGGATGAGTTCCGGCTGCTGCCCAACCTCACCCACATTGACGACGCGGTGAACTTCGGCCGCAGCATGGGCGTCAAATTCATGGTGGGACTGCAGAACATCGAGCAGATGTATGAGGTCTACGGCCAGGCCAGGGCCCGCAGCATCCTCTCGGGCTTTCTCACCAGCATTTGCTTCCGGGTCAATGACCATACGTCGGTGGAGTATGTGCAGCAGCTTCATGGCCGCAACCGGAAAAAGGAGGTCTATATGGCCTCCGTCCAGGGCCGGGGCATTGTGGAGAACGTTCGGGACGCCAATGTGGTGGAGGACTGGGACATCCAGCGGCTGAAGATCGGCGAGGCCATCATCGGCCTGCCCGGAAAGGAGCCCTTCCGCTTCCAGTTCCTGCAGGCCAAGTGAGGAGGGAGAACCATGGATACGCGAAAGCGCCCGGTGCTCCGGGTCCTGAACACCCTGATGGCCTGCCTGGGCGTGGCAGCCGGCGGGCTGGTGATCTGCGGGCTGCTGCTGGCCTATGTCCCACCCCCCGCCGCCCCGGCGGCGGGTACCGCGGACCCGGAGCCGTCCGCCGTGGAGGAGCCGACCCCGCAGGCGGAGGAGTCTACGGCACCGGAGGCCTCTGACGAGGAACCCGAGGAGGCCGCCCCGGCCAAAATGACGCGGCGGGATACATACGACGAGGCCGGCGGCCTGCTGTGGTCCCACGTCTATCAATACGATGACCAGGGGCGGATGAACGGCGTGACCTCCTACAATGCTGCCGGGGAGCAGACCGGCTTTGTTGAAATTCTCTACGATGCGTACGGACGTCAGCTCCAGGCATATAGCTGGACGGAGGGGGCAAGTGAGGACGGAGGAAAAGTCGATCCCATTGTGTACCGCTATGACGCCTCCGGGAAACTAGAACGGGAAGAACTGTACCACGAGGGAGAACTGGACCTTTATGTCGTGTGTCAATACGACCAGACGGAACGGGCGATCCGCACCGATAGCTATTTTCCGGATGGCACGCTGATGTCGTACTCACTGAATCAATACGATGGAAGCGGGCGGATCACGCGTGTTGACAGCTATTCTCCGGCCGGGGACCTGGAGACCTACGCGGTTTGGACCTATGACGCGGATCGTGAGAGAGTCGCGGGATATGCCAGCTACTATGCGGATGGGACAGAGTGTCTCCGGTGGACCTATACCTACGATGAGGCCGGAAACCTCGTGCGGGAGGAGTTGCGTGACAGCGGGACGACGACCGTCGCCCATATCCAATATGAATGAAGCAGAGACCGCGTGATTTTGCGAGACAAGGAGATGATAGCCAGTGCGAACCCTCATAAGCGGACTCAATATTCTGATGGCCGTCCTGACGTCCTGTGTGCTGGGACTGGCGCTGTATGGTGTCCTGCGGCCGCCTGCGGCGGTGTCCGACATGGGAGAATCCCATCCGGAGGAACTGGCACAGACCTCCGAACAGGAGTCCCTGGATGGGGAGAAGCAGGCGGGAGACCCGTGGCAGCAGGGACTCGAACAGACGGAACAGGGGAACTGGGCTGCGGCCATCGACGACTTGGAGGGGGCTCTGGAGCAATCTCCGGAGACGCCGGAGCGGTACCTGCTGCTGGCGCAGGCCTATCGGGAGACCGAACGGGACGAGGACGCTGCGCAGGTGCTGCGCCGGGGTATGGAGGCCACCGGTTCGGAGAAACTGAGTCTGCCGCTGAAAGCGGTGGAGTCCACCCTGGAGATGCCGGAGGACCAGAGGGCCTGTCTGGATGCGATCTACCGTGCGTTTTCGGCCGGAGAGGAGGCGACATTCTCCGCCGCGCTTGAGGGCTGGGAAAACGGACTGGAGGTACTGGACGAAGAGGGGAACTACATACGAAATCCCCTCTGGGCAGAGACCGGGAGCCTGGCCTGGGACGGCGAGCGATTCTGGGCCGATTACACTGGCAGTGGCCTCCTGTTCTGGGGGACCGGCATCTTCTATGGAGAAATCTCCGGGAACATGCCGGACGGGGCAGGCAGCTGTGTCACGGTCCACACTTGGTATCCGGACAGCGGCGGCGTGGGCTACCTGCGGCTGGACGGCCAGTGGGAGAACGGTGTGGCGGTCGGAGAAGTGGTGTTCCATGATCGGTGCACCGATGCCGCGGACACCTTTACAACGTATGACATGACGGCCACGCTGGACGGGACGGAGGAAGAGGTGATCGTCCGCGGAGAGGTCACGATGCAGCTGCCTGTGAACGGCACCATCCATACCTTCCAGCTCACCATCCAGGATGGAGCTCTTCGTCAGGAAGCATTCAGCAATGGCGCTGTGTCCTGCTCCGCCCACTCCGGCTGCGGAGCGCATCTTTCGGCGGGAGACGATTCGTTTTCCATGCGCTATCAGGATCCATATCCCTGGGGGAGGGAGAGTCCCTATCAGGAGCCTTGGATGTTCCTCAACTTCTCTTATGAGTATTGAGAGAAACGCCCTGATGAGCCATTGCCGGGTGAGACCACGTATTTTAATGATGGATAGGAAGTGACAGATATGCAATGCTGCCAATGTCAAAAGGAGCTGCCGGACGGCGCACTCTTCTGCAAATACTGCGGTGCCAGACAGACGCCCCAGGAGACGGAGGAAGCGCGGAAAGAGGTGCCGCAGGCCGAGACGATCCCATCATCTGTACACCAGCCAACGGCATCTCCGGCCGTTGAGCGGGAAATGCCTCGGGCTGCTACGGCGGGGGAAACGGAAGAACCGCCTGTCCCGCTTGCAGAGAATGCCAAGGAATGTCTCCCAGAGGATACCGCCCTGGAGCTGGCTCCACAGGCGAGAGAAGCTGTGAGCCTCCCGGCGGAGCCGGAGATCAGGCCGGAGCGAGATCCGGAAGTGGCGGCAGCCGGAGAGGCAGAGGCACAGCCGGAGCTTCCGCCAGAGGGTACCGCCCCGGCAGAGGCGGGAGAATCGCCGCTGCCGGCAGTCGCTCCCGCACCTCCGGCCCCAGAGCTCTGCTTCCGGGACGTCCCAGAGGAGGAGATGGAGCAGTCGGCCCAGCCGGAACCGGAGGGCCTGATCTTTGACTTGGACCAGATTTTACAGGAGATCACGCCAGCTGATGCCGCGGAGCCAAAATCAGGAGAGACCGCTTCTTCCGCCGAGAAGGCGGCCCCCCTCTGGTTCGACCCTGACGAGGTAAGCAAGCCCGCTGATGTAGCTGAGAATGCCGGGCTGGAACTAGAGAACGTGCCGTTGGATTCCAACCAGGATGTCACACCTGAACAGGGAGAAGCGGCGGCAGTTCCTGCGGAACCGGAAGCCGCAGCTGGCGGAGAGCCGACAGAGCCTCCGGTTCGGGAGATTCCTGCCACGGAGCAGACGGTGCCTTCTGATGCGGAGCCGCCTGTATCAAATCCGGAGACAGAGTTGCCTGCAACAGAGCAGAAAGGGGACGTAGCAACCCTGGCAAAGCAGACTTGGCTTCATGCGGAGCAGAGGGCTTCTCTGACTGTGGAAGAGTACCGACCTGAACAACACGAGAAGTCAACCGCACCCGCTGGGACAAAGCCGCAAGGCGTTTCGGATGAACCTGTGGCGGAAGTGTCCAAAAAACGGGAAAAGAAGTCGGTGCTGCCCATACTTTGGCGTTTAGCTGTCATTGCCGTCGAGCTGGGCGTGATTGCGTACTTGAGTATTCACCTATTCTTCTGATGATATAGAGTTTGAAGAAGATAAACATCAAATGAAGCGGTAATAAGAGAGAGGGCGCAGTTAAAGCTGCTGGCACAAGTTCCGTGGCCGCCGGCGAAAGGATTTCCTTTTCCCAGCGGTAGTAGGCCTTTGTCGATATATGATGTTCCGCACACCATTCTCTTACGCTCATGCCGTTGCTGCGGCAGTCTATGATCTGCGTCCTCCCATACTCTAACTTTGCCTGCCGATTCAATTCACACGACCCCATCTTTCCCGGTGCCTCTCTATACGAGAATTAGTATCTCATATCTTCTTCAGCTTTTTAATCCGCACCCAGTCTTGGCGCTTACCAAACAATCAAAGAGCCCCATCTCATTACCGCCTCCAACAAAGGGACGCTGCACGGATGCAGCGTCCCTTTGTGGTTCTATTAAGCGGATTTACACCTCTGCCACCGCCAGAGAGCATTGGCTGCTGTCATTTGCCAGCCGGAGGCCATATTCCTCCAGGAGCATCTGCTGGATGTCCTGGACAGAGATCTCCCCGTCCGCGATCTCTTCATTCATGTCGGCTGCTCGCCGGAGAACGATGCACAATTCTTCCGAAGGCAGGATGTGTTCCCGGATCATGGGCTCCGCAATGATCGCAAACGCCGTGGCAACGGCATTTGCGGATACGGTGCGGATAAACCGCGACAGGTCTCCCTGCGTATGGATCACCGGGGAGATCCGCTGGATCGACAGAGAGACGCCGGACAGCTCCCGAATTTCGACAAGCTCCCGCTCCGTATCCTCAAAGCTGTGGATCTGGGTAGGGGCTCGGTCCATCCGCTGCCAGAAATCCAGCAGCTTTTCCGAGGTCATGCCCTGCAAATTGGACAGTGCCGCCAGGATCACCGCCCATTCCTGCAGGACCATGCCACTGGTGGCCTGCTCCTTGATTTGCTCAAAATCATAGTCCCCAGGACCGACCGGGACTCTGTTGGGATTGATCTTCTTTCGCTTCATGGTAGCCCTCCGTGTTGATTTTTCCCCCATCAACTGCATCTGCGGTATTCTCAGCTTGACAGCATCCGAAAAAAGCGTTTAATATGATAATACTGGGAGGTGAGCGTATGGCATTTTGGCATAACTGGAAACGGCGCCTGTTTTGGGAGCCGGACGACGCTGTCCGGCCATGCGCTCAAGAGCACCGGGTACAGACCGATATGGAGAAATCCGCCCGATCCCGGATTGTGATCTGCGCGCCGGATCAGCTCGAACAGGCGGAAAATATTGTGGACCTGCTGCAGAGCGGCAGCTCCGTGCTACTCAATTTGGAGACGAGCCGCCGCGATATTGCCAGACGGCTGCTGGATTTTATCGCGGGAGTGGCATATCACAATGACAATCAGGTCCGGCGGGTTGCCCCTCCGCATACCTGATCCTGCCGTATGACGCGGAGGTCATGGCAGACGGATACGATGAGCGATCCTGCGGCTGATTTTTCCCTTGTGCGATTGGGCGAGATAGTACAACGGGCTTCCTGCCTGGGTGTTTCATCACCGGCAGGAGGCCCGCTTTTTTCTCCCCGGACTGCCGCAGATCCGGCTCAACCAAGCCGCATTTCAGCCAGCAGTTCCATCAGCATCGGCATGGATGTGTAGCTCTCCGGAGAATCCTCCGCCCTGTCCCGGTCTGTCTGCGTCTCATCCAGATCCTTCAGCTCCATCTGAATCTCCCCCTCCCCAAACTTCTCCTATGATACCATAGTCCATGAAAGGAGAGCAAGAACTTAATCCTGGCCTCTGATAAAAAGCCTACCAGAGCCGGAGCTGCGCATTGGCTGAGTCCGACGGAACGGCATTCAGCTCCGGCGGAACAGTATGGAGGATATCTACCGCTGCAGACGGGTCTTCCAGCCATGGCCGCAGCGTGCCGCGGGGCAGCACCACCGGCATCCGGTCATGAACAGGGCGCATGGAGGCGTTGGCAGCCGTTGTCAGGATCGTATAGCGGGGTATCACACACTTAATAATATTATAAACAACCCACGCTATCGAAATTGAAGGACATATCTTCAAAAATATTTTATCTACAAAGAGTCCAGCAGTTAATACTGCTGGACTCTTTGTTTATAGGCGGGATCCAATGAGGCACGTAGGTAGAGTTCTGCCGTTCCGCATAGGAGCCTCCTGTTCAGGTACAATATTTGTATCAATCAAACTGGAGGCATCAATATGGCAGAATATAGAATCACAGCAGAACAAATCACGGACTTTGCCAAGCACCTACGCCAAGGCGAGCGCAGCTCCGGCACCATTGAGAACTACCTGCGCCATGTGCGCGCTTTTGCCGCGTGGCTGGGCGGCAGGCCGGTGACCAAGGAGGCCGCTACGGAGTGGAAAGAGTACCTGCTTGACAAGGGCTACTGCCCAAGCACCATCAACGCCATGGTAGGCGGCCTGAACCGCTTTCTTGCCTTCGCGGGCTGGCAGGAGTGTCAGGTGAAAGCCCTGCGCCTTCAGCGGCAACTATTTCGGGATGACAGCAAGGAACTGACCCGTGCCGAGTATGATTGCCTGATTGCCGCCGCCCATGCCCTGGGCCGGGAGCGGCTGGCTCTGCTGATGGAGACCATCTGCGCCACCGGTATCCGGGTGAGCGAGGTAAAGTATCTCACCGTAGAGGCCGTGGAGCGCGGCAGGGCGGAAATCGCCCTGAAGGGCAAGATCCGCACCATCCTGATCCCTGGCAAGCTGCAGAGGAAACTGCTGAGATACGCCCGGAAAAACAAAACCGCCTCCGGCGAGATCTTTCTCACCAGAAGCGGAAAAGGGTTGAGCCGGAAACAAATCTGGGCAGAGATGAAGGCCATCTGTGAAAAGGCGGGGGTCGCGCCCTCCAAAGTGTTCCCCCACAACCTGCGCCACCTGTTCGCCCGGACGTTTTACAAGGTCTGCCGGGATGTGGCGAAACTGGCCGATGTGCTGGGCCACAGCAGCATCGAGACCACCCGCATCTACCTCATCTCCACCGGCACGGAACACGCCAGCCTGCTGGAACGTCTGGGACTGGTGGGATAGGACAAACTTCATAAAATGTCCTATCCAAACTGAAAACCAATCTGTAGAGTACATAATTATCTGAATTATTTTAGCACGAAATCTGTTGGAACGCAAGAAGCCGACCAGGTTCGAGCATGGCAAAAAAGGCCAAACTGGTGAAATTTTTGTTTGGCCCTGGTTTGTGTGCCCATTTTTGCCGCCTCATGTAGTCATGAGGCGGTTTTCTTTTACCTATCTTCAATCCACAGAAGGGTTATACGAAATAACTTGGACAATCTATGAAAATTGTCGCTAACAGAAGAAAGAATGGGGGTGGCCCACATGGCACAAACGGCAGAAGAATATTCTCTTCCTGACCGTACCAGGCAGAATGATCCCTGCCTCAGCTGGGAGCAGGCAGAAGCTTATCTGGATCATCTGCAAAAACGGGGCCGCACTCCGGAAACCATTAAAACATACCGGCGGAATCTGCTGATGCTTTTCAGGGCATTGCCGGAAGACGGGCGGCTCGACCATACGGCGCTGGCCCGCTGGAGGGATGCAATGATGGCTCGGGGATACACACCCCGGACCATCAATGTGCAGCTGGCCTCGGCCAATGGCTTTTTAGAGCACCTCGGCCTGCGGGATTACCAGCTGCCCCTTCGACTGAAACCGTCGGAAGACGATATACAGCCGGAGCTGACCCGGAACGAATACCTCCGTCTGCTTTCTACGGCACGGGCACTGGGCAAGGAGCGGACTTACTTCCTGGTGAAGGTCTTTGCTGTCCTGGGGCTGTCGGTCCATGATTTGCCAAACCTTACGGTAAAGGCGGTTGAAGCTGGGACACTTATGGCAACCGCCAATCGTTCCCACCAGATCATCCGTATCCCGAACAGCCTGCAAGCGGAACTGCGGGACTACCTTCAGCGGGAGGGGATACAGAGCGGGCCGGTGTTCCGTACCCGAAACGGTAAGACCGTCAATCGAACGGCTGTGACCGGCTGTATCCAGCAGCTGGCCAGAGACGCACGGGTAGCGCCGGAGAAGTGCAACCCCCGCTGCCTGCGGAAGCTGTGCCAGTCCACGCGAGAGAGCGTTCAGCAGAATATCTCCCTGCTGGTGGAACAGGCGCTGGACCGGCTGCTGGAACAGGAACAACTTACCATCGGCTGGGAGGTGAGCGGCTATGACAAGTGACGCACTGACATTGCCCCTGCTGGAGTTTTTACAGTATAAGGCCGGATGCACCTATCTGTCCGACCTGAAATCCATAAGCGGTTGGCAGCGGACACGGCTGGCCCGTGTGCTGGAACAGATCCCGGCGGAGGCGGCGGATCTCCGAACCTGGAACGACGCCCTAAACTATCTGGCACAGGCCCCGCCCGCAGCCAGTGCGGAGGCCGCCAGGGAGCGGCTGATCGCCGCATTGAGAAAACCAAATTGAAAAAAGAGAGGAAAACAGAACTATGGACAAACGATGGAAACGGTCTTTGGCTCTGCTGATGACCGTTGTGATGCTGCTGGGAATTCTGCCCACCGCGGCCTTTGCGGCGGAGGACGAGCCGGCCGGAGGAAACCCTCCGCCAATGACAGAAACGGAGTCAGCAGACAATTCACAACTGGGGGTCGCGGACGACGGCGAAGATTCACAGTTGGGAGCAGAGCAGGCAACTCCGCAAAGTGAAGGAACATCCACGAAAGTATATTTGAATGGTGTCAGCGGCAACGATATAAATGATGGCTCCTCCACCGACATGGCTGTCGAAACATTTGCCCGTGCGAAAGAATTGCTGGCGGAAGATGGCATTATTTACATAACCGGCCCTGTTACGGTTACAGGTGCGGAGACATGGAGCCTTGAGGGATACGGCGACGCCAAGGTGATGCGCTATGGTGACACTGACAACCCCGAAGGATTTACTTCCGACATGGTCAAACTGGAAAGCTATGCGAATCTCACGCTGGAGCATATTGTCATCGACGGAAACCGCGCCGCAATCCACGAAGAGACCCAGCATTGGGGCGGTACGATCATTGGCTGTGACTATGACACCATCTCATGCAGCCTCACTCTGAACAGGGGCTGTGTTTTGCAGAACAATTATGGACAGCAAATGGGCAGCGCAATTTCCGGCCTCTCTCACATGATCTTAACCATGAACGAGGGCGCAGTCATCCAAAATAATAGTACGGATGGCGCTCATTATGGCGGCGGTGTGTTCCTCGCAAACGACAGCGTCTTCATTATGAACGGTGGAGAAATTAAGGACAATGTAGGCAACCGCGGCGGTGGTGTCGCTCTGCTCTGTTCGGACATGACAATGAATGGAGGAACCATTTCCGGCAACAAAACCTATTCGGTACTATCGGGTGGCGATGGCTACGGCGGTGGTATCTATATTGCGGACTACGAGGCAATGTCTGGAATCCCGGAGAGTGAGGAGGTCACACCCGGTGAGGCATCTTTTACCATGACTGGCGGAAGTATCACCGGGAATACCGCGCAAAACTATGGCGGCGGAATTTTGGCGTATCCTCAAGGCAGCCGAGTGGATTCTAATAAGGATATCATAATTACGATTTCCGGCGGCGAGATATCTGACAACAAGGTGACATCCGGCAGCGGCGGCGGCATCGCCATGTTTTTTGACGCATCGCACCTGAACATAAACAGCGGTGAAATCAAAAATAACTCGGCATCAACCACCAGCGGCTACGGTGGTGGCATCATCCTTCACCAAGTTACTGGCGATGAGAATGTAGCCATCTCCGGCGGAACTATCAGCGGTAACAAGGCTGGGCGCGGAGGCGGTGTCGCGCTGTTTGCAGGCTCTAAAGCCACGATATCCGGTATCGAGATATCTAAGAACAGCGCCGGTGATGGCGGCGGCATTTATAACGCAGGCACTGTGGAAATGTCCGCTGGTGCTATCTCCGGCAACGCAGCCACAAAGTGGGCCGGCGGCGTGGAGAATGCCAAAGGCGCGACCTTCACCATGACTGGAGGTACCATCAACAGCAACAAAGCTACCAAAACGTCTGGAGACAGAAATAGTATCGGCGGAGGCGTGACCAATGAGGGCACGTTTACCATGAACGGCGGTACGCTCTATGGCAATACTGCGGATTTTGCTGCCAACGACTTTTATAATCACGGCAATAGCAGCCAGAGCATAGGCACAGTAATAGACGATGAATGGGAAAGTATCCATCATATGGGGATCGAGTCACTCTCTGTGCAGAGCAGCACCGCTCGGGCGTCTGGAACCGCCACTTTTACCCTGCCGGATCCCGAGACGTTCAACATGGGCTATGACGCATGGTATCACGACGGCCCGGATGAGCGGTATGAAGATCATCCAGACAACACTTATTATGAATCGTTCTCTGAAAAGACCGGCGAGTATTGGCTTACCCTTGGGGATCCGGCCCTGCCGCCGATAGAAAATGTAACCATTGAAATTCTGGACATGACCGCCTACACCGGCGGCGACTCCATGAGCGACAAGACCTTCCCCGAGGTGCGCTATCAGTTCACCACAAGCGATTCAAGTGTTGATGTGGAGGATATCAATTTCAAAATTCTCAATAAGGAATACAGCCTCGCGCACAACCTGGACCTGGGACTTGTCCATGAGGTCAGCGAAGGCGTGTATGTGATCCCAACCTCTGACATCGAAGGTGCATTCCAACTGCCGGTGCAGTTTACGCTGAATAGTGCCGCAGTAACCAACGACAGTGTGGCCGGCGTGTATGACATCGACCTTGACCCAGTATTCAAGTCACTGCTATCTTCCATCACCGCTGAATATGAGGGGCGCGAGATTGAGAATATCACCTTCGAGTCTGGCACCCTGACCGTCCGCAATGTTTCCAACCCTGACGGTGTAATAGAGGAATCTGTTGACGTTGCCCAGCCGGTCGTAAGCGAGGCAGATAAAGTTAACACGGACGATGGCATCGGCATCGCCGTCATTCCCTCCGGCACGAAGTATTACACCAACGGCAAAGAAGAACTGGGGCTGCTGGGTGACCACGAGTCTAAGGATGAGCAAATTTCTCTGCTCTTTGACGAGCTTCTGCCGGGTGAAGATGGCAAGACCACCGACCAGCTGCTCATTGACCATGCGGCCGCGTCCGGTTATAACTTCACCGCCGAGAACAGCGAGTTCAAATACCTCGACCTCATCAATGAGAACGACGGCAACGCCTGGGTCAGCACGGATGACGGCGTACAGATCCAGATCTACTGGCCCATCCCTGACGGTGTGGATGCGGGCAAGTGCGACTTCTATGTGCTGCACTTCAAGGGCCTGCACCGTGAGTATAGGGACAACCTGACCGAGCAGATAAACAGCTCTGAAATTGAGAAACTCGATGTCCAGATTATTGATGGGAACGCTGTATTCACGCTGACCGGTGATAAGGACAGCGGCTGCTTCTCCCCCTTCGCTCTGGTGTGGGAGGAGCGCACAACGCCCACGCAGGACTATACCGTGACCTTCCTGCCCGGTGACCACGGCACCCTGAGCGGCACCACCAGTTATACGGTGCCCTCCGGCTCCAGGTTTGGGGACTCCGGTCGCACCGTTCCCACCGTCAATGAGCATAGCAATTATGACTTCACCGGCTGGCTGGGCAGCGATGGGAAAACCTATACCAGCAGCCAGATCCTCTCCCTGCCCATCACCAGTGACATGACCTTTACCGCCCAATACAAGCGGGAGTCCTCCGGCGGTGGAGGAGGCGGTGGCGGCACCACCCACTACATCCTGCACTACGAGTCCAACGGCGGCACCGAAT
>ERZ857521.1105-NODE-1105-length-34927-cov-4.071347_pt1 | contig 34927 bp, 40 predicted proteins | sample MGYA00519701_ERZ857521 | MGnify/ENA primary metagenome ERZ857521 (study PRJEB31778, sample SAMEA3449346) | human gut metagenome | biome: human gut; feature: human-associated habitat; material: faeces | place: United Kingdom | collected 2010/2012 ...
GGGGTCCAGGGCCGGCCGCCGCCCGATAAAGAATTCATAGATTTCATCGAACAGGAACGCCCCCAGGGCAAATTTCAGCAGTGCCGCCGCCAAGACTTTCATCCCCTTGTCCTTGTACTCCCGTGGCATGTCCTTGGCAACATAGCTCAGCTGGTTATTTACCTCCAGCTGGAACTGGGTAAAGAGTTTCGTCAGGGTATTGTTTCTCTGGAACAGCGTCGGTGTGGCACCTTTGGAGCGGTCTGCCATGACGGAGGCCGCCCACTGATCCGCTTCATCCATGGCCGCCTGCTCACTGAGCCCGTTTTTCAGGTTCTGACTATACCGGGCCCGGACCAGGGTGTCCGCCACGAAGGAGTCAATCCAGGTCATAGGCTGGGACGCAATAGCCGACATCTGCTCCGACCAGGCCCTCACCAGAGGATCGCTGCCTCTGCGGTTGGTCAGGAATGTGGACCGGTCCACAAATCCGTCGTTTTCCTTGTAGGATTTCAGAGTGTCCCACATGGCGGTCAGCATCTCTCGGTTGCCCACCATAGCTCCGCCCTGGGTCAGGGGAATAAAGTTTGTCAGCCAGGACGCCGGGTTGACGGCCACCATGTTGGCCGCCACGCGGCCGGAGATGGCTTTCATTACATTGTAGATATCACGCCCAATATCAGTCTCCATGCTCCTGTCATACCGGCTCTTTTTGTTGGCCAGCAGGTTTGTGTACTCGTCCAGTTCTACCACAAAATTGCTCAGCGTGAACCGTCCGTTTTCATAGATATCATTGATAAGTTTTTCTTTTTCATTTTCAGTCCATCTTTGGTCTGCCAGTACATTGTCCACCTGCTTCCGGATGCCGTCATCTCCGGTGCGGTATCTGATCTGCCTGGCCAGGGCCCGCAGCTGCTGGATGTTGTCTGTCTGGTAGATGACATCCGCCGCGCCCTCGATGTACCTGTCGAATCCTTCCACCGCATCATATGCCGTGTTGAATCCCAGGCGTTCCAGGGCATTGCCCATGTACCGGATGCCCGGCTTGAAGGTGTGCGTGAGCCCGTTGATCGTGGTGGGCAGTGCGGTGACTTCTGTTTTGATGCCCAGGGCCCGCCCAAAGGCATCCAGAATCCCGTCAGAATTGCCCGGTTGGAAATGGGGGAAATATCCCTTTCGGTAGTTGATGGGCTCGTAGCCGTTCCGCACGCGGGCATCGTTCATCTGCTGGAAAAGCTCATCGTAGATCTTCCGGAACTGCTCCACGGAATCCCGGATTTTCTGCTGGTCCAGGTCCGGATTGTTTTGCCAGAGATTGCGGATGGTATCTTTCCATTCCTGCAAAGTCTTTCCGTCTCTGGTAGCGTTCCGGTTCCGGCTGTTTTCCAGAACGCGGATATTGTCCTCCGCCTCTCCCAGGATCTGCACAGCGGCCGCCTCGGAATCGTGATTGTCTCCCGTGACTTTCTGGCTCAGTCCCATTTCCCGGATCTTCTCCCGCATCCGGTTTTTCAGGCGGTTGGCATCCGCCGCCGCCTTATGAACCGGTGTGAAGTAGGTCCCGATGATCTTTTCCGCCAGCTCTTTGTCAGGAACAATGTCCCGGATATTCCGTTCCATGGTCTCACGGGAATACAGGATCCCGGCCCGCTTGTCTTTCCAGCTGTTGGCCGTCTCCAGAATTCGGTCCGCCTGGTCGTTGAGCTTCCCGCGCCGTTCCGCGTTCCAGGATCTCAGCTTCCTGGCCACTTCTTCATAAGCCTCTTTTGCCTTGAATACCTCCAGGATTCCCTTGACGTTGCTGGTCTCAGGGTTCAGGGCTTCCGGTGTAATCATGCCCTTCAAAAGCTCATTCACATGCTTTTCATCTTCGGCTGTCAGCAGGTTTTTTGCCTGGACCTTCTCCAGATCCTTGCGCTTCTTTTTCAGGTCCTCGTACAGCTTCATGACTTCATCCTGGGTCAGGTTGCTGGGTTCAAAGCTGCTCCGCCGGGCCCGGTCCTCTGCATAGCGTTTTACATCCCGCAGGTCCGAAAGTCCGTTGCTGACTGCCGTCTCAAACTCATTCTTTGCCCAGCGCTTGAACTCCTGGGCGTTGTCTCCGTAGTATTCATCCAGGTTCTTTTCACTGCGCTGGATGCTCTTGACCACATCGAACATACGCACCAACTGATCTGCCGGGTGCGTGAGCCGGGCCGGGAACAGCTCCGGCGCCATGTTCTGCAGCTCCTCGTAGATGACATCCACCGGCGTCCCGCCCTCGTTGGTGATCCGCAGACGGCCAAAGGCAGACTTCCGGAAGTCGTTGTAATCTGTGATGTCAGACGCATCTTCCTGGGAAATTGTCACAGGAACCGTGCGCAGGTATTCCTTGATGTCTTTGTACTGGTTGTAGAATTCATCATCTACCACCCGGCCGGCTTCATAGGCCTGCTCGAACGTGCTGTCCATGGTCTCCTGGGTGATCTTTCCCTCTTTCAGGTACTCATTGGAGATCTTCCGCGCTGCTTCCTGGAGGAAGTCCCGTTTTGCCCGGTAAGGAACATTCAGGGCGTTTCCAATAGCATTTACCATGCGGCGCTCCGCAGACTGCAAATAGGCCTGGGCCTTCTTGGGCAGTGTGGACACAATGTCCGTCTCCTGCCCTTCCTCCGCCGCCGGCTCCTGATCCCGGGCGGCCGTATCTCCGGTCTGCTGCTGTTCGTCCACGCTGTACCGGATGTCCGCGCTTCCGGACGGGTTCTTGTTGCTGGTGAGCTTCACCTGCTCCGGCCCTCCGATGGCGCAAAACGTTGGCACGCCGTCTTCTTCGGCATACATGCCATCAAATCCGGCGGCACGCATGGCGTCAATGAACGCGCGGCTCCGGGTCATCTCGTAGGCATCCCCACCCATGTAAGGCTCAGCAATGGTCCGCAGCGTGTTCAGATCTGCTCCGGTTGCGCGGGAGATCTCCTGCAGCTTGGCTTCATCCAAAGTCCCGTTGATCTCTCCCAGCTCTGCCACATTCCGCAGATCTGCATAAACTTCATACATCCGCTGGCGCTGGAGCGGCATGTAGATCTCTCTCTCCATGCCTGTCAGGGCAGCCGTATCCGAGTAGGGACTGTCGTAGACATCCGCATAGTTTCTGGCGTAGTTTTCCTCCGGCGTCATCCACACACCGTTGTCCGTGTTGAATTCCGTGAACAACGGAGACGCGCTGCCATGGTACAAAACCATCAGCCGGCCGGATTCATCCCGCACCACACTGTCCTTGAAGTAGCTTTGCTGATCCGCAGACAGGCTCCTCCAGTCGGAGTCATACCCGTTTGTCATTCCGCCGCCGTCATATTCTTCCGCAGTCGGCAGCATCCCCGGGTCCCGCCAGCTTTCCGCCCCGCTCTCCATGACGGCATCCAGATCCGCAATGTAGGCGTCATAATCCCGGAACATATCCGAAAACTGGGCCCGGGCGTTCTCTGGGTCGGCCTTGTGGAACCCCCAAACCAGTGCGTTCAGTTCATCATAAACTGTCTCGCGCTCTGAAGAACTCAGGTCCATCAAATCTTTCCCGGGAAATCTCGCCTGTACGACTATACCCAGCACGTCCATACCGTCGCTTTGGAAGTTGATATAGCTGCCCACATCATCCACGAAGTCTATGTACCGCTGATTTTTGTTTTGCTTTGCAGCATGGACGGACTCGTGAAACCCTACTATGCTCGCCAAATCCGACGGGAGATCATCTGAAATATAGATCTTTCCTCCGCTGGTTAAAGCCCAAGCACGCGGATTTCTCCCTTTGATTGCGGAGTCTTTCACCACGAAGACATCCGCACAGTATCTGGCCGCATTTTTAGCTGCTTCTCCCGCCGCCGGTGCAGGTCTGTCAATCAGGTTTTCTCTTGCCCACTCCGCCGGGCCTTGCGGGCTGCCATCTCCTGTGCGGTCTGCTCCATTACCTGCCTGACCTTTTCCATCTCTTCCGGAGTCTGACCTTTCAATTCCACGCCGTACATCTTCTCCAGGAACTCCTTGGGAGTCATATTCATTTTGCCCATCATTCAGACCTCCTTGCTGGTCACTCATTCTTTCGCCATCATACCCCGCCACCTGTTCAGTGTCAACATTGGCCCCCGTGGCTTTTGTGTCGTCAAATTCAAAGCGCCACTTTCCGTCCGCACCGGTATACCACCCCGTTTCCCGTAAGATGGTTTCCGCCGCCACTCCCTGGCGCTCCATCTCCTTGGCCCGCTCCAGTTCGTCCAGGTCTGCCCGGCGTGCATTTTCTCCACCGAAGCTGTACTGCCTCCCATCTCTGTCTTCCTCCCGGTTGGTGTTTACTACCTGGTCTAGTGGAGTCTCTTCCAAATTGACATTTTTGCGCTGATAGGATACACTGCCCATAGAACCACTACGAAGAAGTCCGGCAGGCGCTTGGAAGCCTGCCCGACGAAGAATCGCGGTGGTTCTTTTTTCTTCATTGTCCTTGGCATAATTTTCATTGATGCTGTACTCTGCCGGAGCTTCCAGCTGCTCCTCTCCGATCTCTCCTTCATCGGAAAGGATGTTATCCATGGCCCGGTCAAACTCTTCTTCCGTGATCTCCCCGGCAGCATAGGCAGCGGCCAGATCCTCCTTGTCCATGTCGGTGGCGCGCACCTTCTCCTGGATCCGTTCGTTGCGTTTCTCCTGCTGCCTTTTTTCCTCCTGCTCTCTCCTCTGCTTTCTGGTCAGACGGGCCGGTTTTTCTTCTCCGGTTTCCGCCCGGATCTGAGGCGTGGTTTCGTTCAGAGCCGCAGTATAAATCCGCTTTGCCCGGTTGAGGAACGCCCTCTCCTGGGCATTTTTATTGCCCAGCTTGGCCAGCAGTTTGTCGATCTGTTCCCTGATCTTCTGGGCGAGCGTCCGGTTGGTGCGCACCAGGCTCCGAATGCTCTCCTCGTCCGTGAGCAGATTCTTTTCAATAAACTCTGCCACGATTTCGGAGTCAATGGCGCTTTGATCTGCCAGCTCCACGCCATGCCGGGCATACAGGGTCCGCTTGTTTTCCCGCAGCTGGTCCAGGTCATTCCCCCGGCGCCGCAGCTCCTGGAAGACGGCATTCTGAAGCTGAGTGTATTCTCCGGTCTGCTCGATGCTGTGGGTCAGCTCGTGGCCAATGATCTGGGACACGGGATTCCGGCTTTGAGCGTTGATGTAGATGGTGTCTGTGTTCCGATCATAATAGCCATTTTGGGCAGCGTCCGCATCCTGGTAGAATTCAATGTTCCTCTGGAGGGCGTCTGAGATCCGGCGAACCCGGGCCGTGGTGTTGGTGTCTACGCCGTATCTCTGCGCCGTTTCCTCCAGCGTCTGCTGCACGGTAACACGCTGAGAAGCCCGGGGCGCAGTGTCCTCCATGTCCGGCAGCACGATCTTTCCGCCGTCTTCCGGATCTGTCTCCACCGTCTGCACGCTGCCGGTGCCCGCCGCCCGGTTGGCAGGCAGTACGATCCCCTGTCCGCCGTCCATCTCGTCCATCTCCTCTGCCGTGGGGAGGACAATGTCCTGTCCGTCAGTTTCCTGGGTGGACGGCTCCGCAGCTCTCTGTGCCTGTCTCTGGTACTCCTGATCCGTTTCCATGAAGAGGTCTCCCAGCTCCAGGTCTGTGAGCTTTTTCCCAGACTTCACTTTCTTTTCTGCCTTCTTGGCCAGCTGATAGCTCCGGCTTTCAGGATCCATCTCCAGTCCGCTGTCAATGATGGCCTGCACCATGTCGTCTCCCATAGCAGCCATTTTTGCGCCGGTCTCCCGTTTCTCGTTTCGCGCCCAGGCCGCTGCTCCGACTTCTCCGACGCCTCCCAGAACGCCGCCCAGCAGGCCGCCCATCAGGCCCTGATACAAGGTATCTCCCAACCAGTCCGCGTCATATTCTGCCCCGGCGTCATAGGTGAGATTTTGCAAAAGCGGCTGCACCGCGCTCTCGATAACTTCTTCTCCGCCCTCGCTGATGAAGGACAGTGCGATTCTTCCCGCCGCGCTCTCGCTCATTTTCCCGGTGGCCTTTTTGATGGCGTCGTCCAGAAGGCCCTTGCCGAACACCTTTTTCAGGGGAGACGCGATGTTGTTTAGCTTTTCCGTAGCACCGGATAATGCGCCGCTTCCCAGGGCATAGAGCGCCTGCTGCCCGGCGTCGGCGCCATCCTGCCGTGCCTGTTGGGCCCCTCCTCCGGCGGAGCGCAGCATCATGGGCAGCATCCCAGTGCCCGTCACTGCGCCCAGGGCGGCATCTCCAGCCCACTGGGCAGCGGTAGACGCGAAGTCTACCGCCAGCTGCCCAGCTGTTCCCAGGCCCTCCTTGGCCTGCTCCAGATCCTCTTCCGAGCTTTTTTGCAGCGCGTCCGCCGCCGCGTATACGTTCTTTGCACCGGTGGACACGGACTGATACTCCACGGCTTTGTCGATTTCCTTCCGGAAATAGTCTGCCTGCTTGGTATACTTGTCCGCCAGTTCCTTCCACTTCTTCCGGTCCTCGTCAGTCTTGGCGGTTTTCAGCAGTCCCCGGTACCGATCTGCAGATTCCACCGCCTGATTATAGGCCTTGGCGGCAAAGCTGTTCTTCCGGTTGAATTCCGCCAAACCGGTAAGCGCCAAGCCGCCCAGCTCCGCTGCCTGAGATCCCGTGCTTTTTGCGGCGCCGGCGAGGGTGTCCAGGGCCCGCTGGAAGATGTTCGGCTCCTCCTTGGCCTCCTGAACTTTCGTGTCTTCCTTTTTAGGGAAGATGACCGGCGTACCCACGCGGTACCCGCTCTCTTCCCGCTCCTTAACTTTGTTCTTCAAAAACTCGCTGGCCATGGCTGCTCCCCCTTATTTCTTCACCCAGGTGTATGTGACGGTCCCCTTGTTCTTGTCGATTGTCTCCTTGACCTGCCCTTTGTCCACATAGTCCATGACCTCTTTCCAGGTGAATCGGCCGTGGCCAGGAATCTCCACCCAGCTGTTGCCGTATCGGTTTGTGGGGGTCAGAGCAATGCTGAACCCAGCTTCCTCCAGCATGGCATCCGTCAGGCCCGGGTTTGCGCTCTTAATGGCGTCCCAATCTTCCTTGGAGAGCTCATTTCCGTAGCGATCTTTGATCTGCTTTACGGCGGCGCTGCTGAGCGTCTTTGTCTGGCTGGCAGTTTTGGATCCGGAAGAGCTTCCGGAAGAGGATGCCGACCTGCTACCGGATGACGTTCCTCCCCCAGAGGATGTGCGCCCGCTGGAAGCGCTGATGGGATTCTGTGATGCAAGATATGCCTGAGAAGGCGTAATCCCCAGGGCTTTCAGCCCGCTGTAATCTCCAAACTGCGCGCCCAGCGTCGCCAGATTGTACTTCCGTTCCCAGTCATCCGGGTTGTTGGAAGTGTCAATGCCCATATCCTCGAACATGGAGTAATCTCCAAGGCCGGCAGCAATACTTGCCTTATCCAGGTCTTCCTGCCGCAGGAGCGTCTGCTGATTGATCTCGTCCAGCAGCTGTCCGTAGTTAAATTCGCGGTCCGTATTCCACTGGTTGAGAGAATTCAGGTATTTTGCATAGTTTGCCTGTTCCGCGGCTTGCAGCGCGTCCAGGCTTGTAAGGTCCATGTTGTAGTCAGAAAGGTACTTGTTGTATGCCAGCTCGTAGAGCTCCGGGATCTTATCCGTCAGCTGGGAAGCGTAGTAGTTTCCCGCCTGGGCCGCCGCCGCCGTGGCGTAGGAAGAGGGGATCCCTCCGGTGGCTGCCGCCGCTGTTCCCAGAGCATCTGCCGTGGCCCGATCTCCTTCCCGGTTGTATGCCTTCTTATACTGGCTGTACAGCGGATCTGTGTTCGGGTCATATGAGAAATCCGGCCGGTTCAGGATGCTGTCCAGCATGCTGCTGATATCATCATCATACTGGCTTTCATATGTAGGCGCCGGGGTAAAATCAAAGCTGCCGGGAGAAAGCGGGTTGAGGTAGAACCCGCCGCCGTTTTTTCCTCCTGTGTAGCCACCATAGCTGCTCCGAATCTGTTCCGCCCCGGCATTGGCAATGGCGATCTGCTCCGGCGTTGTCGCGTTTTTTACATCCAGCTTGTATTTCAGGATGCTCATACCGGCATCCGGGTTTTTCTGTGCCAGCTTCAAATCTGCGGCAGAGAAATTTTTCTGGAGTCCGTTGTCTTCCACAGCCTTCATGAAATCTTCATAGGTGAATGTTGCCATACAGTCTCCCCCCTTAAAACAGTTCGCTGCCGGAATAGTTTTCCCGGACAACGGAATATATCTTGTAATCTCCCACTCCGGAGAAACGGATCCTAAAATGATCCGAGCGTCTGGGGATGATGGGCAGATAGAAACTCCGTTTTTTTGCGGAAGTCAGCGTGGCCACATCTTCCCATTCCCCTACGCTGTCAAAGAGCATAGAGACGGTGACGCTGGCCTCGTCCCCCAGCTCCATGCGGATCTGGAGCTTGCTGGTTCCCTTCCGATTGGGGTTCCCTTCCGTGAAATCCCCGAATTCCACGAAAGACTCAACAGTTTCCTCCAGCTGTGCTCCGTCCGGTACGGTCCGGGCGCCCCCGTTCATCCAGAGCTTCCCGTCCGCCGCCAGGAAATAGAGCTCTGTGTCCCACCCGAAATCCAAAACCTGCAGCTGGTCCTCTTTCTCCCACATGCTTTTGCTGGTATCGAAAACGAAGAGACTCCAGGTCTTGTCCTGGTCCTGCATACTGACATAGTAGTTTACACCGTCGCTTCCGGCCACAGCGTCCGTGAATCTCTGCGTCCCGAAAGGCTCCGCGATACTCTGCGGCACGCCGCCGCTGTATGAGACGATTCCCACCCGGGAGAGGTAAAAGAGGATCTCTCCTGCAATGGCAAAGGAACGCTCGTTCCCCGGGGCCGCGCCCAGGGAAGCGCTGCTCATGACCTGGTAATTGGAGGGCTTGTCCCCGTATACTTTGTAGATAGCCTGGTCCTTAAAAAAGCAGGGATATCCCAAGTAACTGACACACCCGGTAAAGTCCCCGGCGCTTCCCACGTCCACGGCGTAGCTGTCTGTTGCCAGTCCGTCAAAAACATTCCAGTTGAAGGGATCTCCCAGCTTTGACGAATAGATGGTGTCCCCTTTGCAACCCCACAGGCGATTTTCGTTTTCGCAGATGAAATCCAGATCCGGCATTGTCCTGGCCACGGTCAACTCCGCTTCCTGATCTCCCCCGGAGTTGATGGTGAAGCTGTTCTCATAGAACCGCAGGTTGTTCCCGTCAATCTCCCGGATGATGATGGTCTTGTTGTTGGTGGTGTGGACAGCAGCTCCGCTGATCTCCACCGCGTCGCCAACCCGAAACAGATCCCCCCAGTTCACCCCGGAGGCATAAATGGTGTTGCCTTTTGCCGTCTCTCCGGAGTATGTCCCGTCCTGCAGCTTGGCGCTTCCGGTCCAGCTCCGCTCCATGGGCACTACGGTTCCGGTTTCCCGGTCGTAGGCTGCCTTATCCGGAAGCATGATGATATAGCGGCCCATGCCGGCAAAAATCTTGCGGCTGTCGGCCACATCTCCCTTTTTCTCTCCGTCGGCATAGAATCCGGTTCCGTCCACCCAGAAGAGGCCGTCCCGGGCATAGAGCCCATTGGGCTTTGTCAGCTGCCGCAGCAGATACCGCCTCCGCCTGGGGGAGAGCAGCGGGGCAAATTCGCTGGTCATGTTCTGCATATCGTAGATCTCGCCGTCACCCGCCGCCAGCGTGTGGTTATATCCTCCGAAAACCACAGACTGGCTTTTGCGAATGCCGTCGGAATATACCATATCCGGCAGACCTGCCACAGTTCATCCCTCCTTGAATGTCACAAATCCCTCCAGCGCCTCGATGTGGACGGGCCGGATCTTTTCCGGTTTTTCGATCTCGATCTGCTGGGGATGGTCTTCCACCTCCACAGAGCACAGTTCCAGGCGCTTGTCACGGTACTCTGCTTCCGTTCCTGCACGCAGCTGAAATTTGCCAGGCCCGGTCCATACCACGCCCTTCTCGTTCCGCTCCGCGTACCGGTTTACCAGCTCATTTTCCTTTTTGGAAAAAAACTCTGCATGAGGCTGCAGCTCCCGTTTAAGCTGTGCCACTTTGTATGCGTCCTGAAACGGCAATTCCTGATCCATAAGGGTCAGCACTGCCGCATAGGCATTGACTGCCTGAATCAAATACATGGCTTCTCCTTTCACGCCGTGTACGGCGTTCCGTTTACATAGAGGTCCCCGATGATGTTTACGCGCGGTGCATCGATTGTCACCACGGTTCCGGCCAGGATGGCCACGTTCTCCGCCGCGTCCAAGGACATGCCGCTGGCCGCCTGCAGCTTCAATGCAAAGTCAATTCCGTATGCGCTCTCGGTATAGATGAACATGCGGTGGCTCCGCTCCGTGGATGTGCCGGCGCCCATGTCGTCCAGCCGGATCCCTCCGGCTACGACGGTATCAGATCTGTAGCACATTTCAATTTCCCCGCCTACCCGGCCGGCGCTGGAGAGCACGCTTTGGAAAATGGATCCGGTAATATAGCATCCGTCAATGTCCATAGCGGAAATTGTCCCCGTAGTAATGTTGTCTCCGTTGATGATGGTTGTACCGCTGTCTTCCAGGTCCTGAAACGTGACCATGCCAGTAAATCGGATCGTCTGACTGCTGATAACGGCCCCGTTTGCTGTCAAGCTGATAGAGCTTTTGTTTTCTCCATTTGTGACCTGCAGCCGCATTCCGTTTACAGTCTGCGTCAGGGTGGAAACAGCACCCTCTGCGTTCTGTACCCGTGTTGTCAGGCCCTGGGCTTGCTGCTGAAGCGCAGTCACATTCCCTTCCGCGTCCTGAACGCGGACCGTCAGGCCCTGAGCTTGTGCTTGGATAGAGGTTATATTTTTCTCTGCGTCTTGAATCTTGGCATACACTGGATCCGTAATCGTTTTGACCAGTCCGTCAAGCTCCGTTTCGTTGAAGTTTTCGACGCCCAGGTTCGCCATGGTATAGCGCAGCTGCTCCAGCAGCATATAGAGATAGTTCTGAATGACGTTGATCTTCTCGCTGTCCGATTGCTCCGCAGACAGGTTCGGAAAATTGCTGTCTGCCGATAAAATGTTTCCCGGCATCGTCTCGCCTCCTTTTTGAAGGTGCGGGGATCGCCCGGCGGCTCCCCCCGCTCCTTCTATTCGTTATGCCAGCCCCGCCAGCTTTGCCAGGCGGTACACCACCAGCATCATCTGCCGCCGGGTGACGGGGTCGTCCAGGTGCATTTGCCCGTCTGCATAACCTGCCATGATTCCTGCGGACTTCACCCAGGCTTCCGCCAGCTCGCTCTCCGTGGGCTCAGCAGGTTCCTCCGGTGCTTCCTGCGGTTCCTCCGGCACCCAGGCAAGGCCCAAGTATGCCACGATGCCCCGGGCCTCCGCAACGGCCACAGCGGCTCTCCAGGCGTCGTCCTTGAGGTTTGCCACGTCCTTCTGGTTGGTGTGGAATCCGTGCTCGATCAGTACCGCCGGATCGCTGGTGTATTTGAGAACGTAGAGCGACGGATCGTACACAATGGGATTTGTCCGCATGACCGCTCCGGCCTCTTTGACTTCCTTCAGGATCTCTTTGGCGGCTTTCTCCCGTTCTCCGCCGGCTCCGTAGATGTAGCAGCTCCATCCCCTGACATTGCTCCACCCGCTGCCGCCTGCGGCGTTAGAGTGCAACGACACAAACAGATCCAGCTTCGGGAGGTCGTTTGCAATGGCGCAGCGCTTGGCCAGGCTTACGGCGTTGCCGTCCGGCCGGGTCTCCACCACCTCCACGCCGCAGCGCTCCAGGTTGGCCCGGATCCGCTTTGCCATGTCCAGGCAGAACTCATGCTCATAATAGGTTCCGTCAGGGCTCTTGTTCTCCAGGTTCCCGGCATCGTGTCCGGCGTCCAGCACCACGGTCTTCTTCTCGCTCACAGGTGTTTCCTCCTTTTCGTCTTCGTCCAGCCACAGCAGGATCAGCGTCTGACTGGGATCTCTCCCCTCCATCAGCACCCCCGCCGCCTTTACATACAAGTTTACTTTTCCGCCGCCGTCCATCATGACGGCAATCCGGCATCCCTGCCGGGCCATATAGTCCCGGCATTCCTCCGGCGTCATGGACCCGGAAGAGCCGTCTGTTGCGCCGTAGGTGATCCAGGTGGTGTCCGTCAGTCCCACGGCCACCCGGCCCCGTCGGCCGCCCACGTCCGCGTTATAGTAGAGCTTCGGCTGGGGCTTTCCCTCCCGCACCAGAAGGCAGTTTGCCACATAGTTCATCCGGGCACAGGCTCCGCCGGGCGGAACCAGGACTTCCACCGCGTCGGCGCCGCTGTTCCAGGCGATGGCCCAGTAATTGTACTCCGGGTCCGCAAAGAGCACTTTGCCGTCCGCTTTCACCGGGCAGACGGGCTCCCAGTCTCCCGGGTCATAAAATGCCGCAGTCATGGCAATGTCCGGTTTCTTCTCTTCCACGATCTGAGGCAGCGGCTTTTTGTTGGTATTCACATAGACTTCTGCCCGCCGGATGGCGGCAAGGGGCGTTCTTTCGATATGTACCATGCGCATCCTCCTCGTTTTCAAAAGAGCCGGAGACCACACGGCCTCCGGCTCTTTCGCACTTATTCCTTCTCTGCGCTGGCCAGCACAGAGCGGATGTGATAGCCAAACTGGTTGTAGTCGCTGAGATACTTTCCGTTGGGCACGCCCACCTGGTTAGCCAAATCAGGCCGCTTCCGGGTGTCGGGACCGTCCTGGGCAGGGGGCGTATAGGGCTGGTTGTCCTGGCCCGCGTAATGAACCAGCGTCTCGCCGTCGCGCTCCACCCAGTATTTCTCACCGGCAATATGGAAGTAGTAGTTTCCGGGGTTCCAGCCTTCCGCGCTCCAGCCGGCAGGCAGCTCAAAGGCCTTGAACTCCAGCTTGCCCTGGATGGCCCGTGCTTTATAAAGGCCGATACCGTCGTCCATCAGGCCCATGCCGTCCGGCTGATCGCCGCCCACGGCCTCCAGAAGCTCCTGGTAGGTCAGCGCGTTTTTGTCGGGATCCAGGTTCAGGCCGATCTTATGTTCTTTCATCAGCGCATCAGCCTCTGCCATGCTGATCTCACCGATGGTCAGATCATGAAAGATCTCGTCCATGGCCTCTCTGATGATCTTCTTTTCGTTCATTTTTATGTACTCCTTTCAGATTTTCGTAGATGTATCTCCGCTGCCATTTTCGGCAGGTTCGGACGTTTCGTTTTCTCCGGCGATCTTATCTCCGGCGGATTCTACTGCATTATGACTGATTTCCAGCAGTTTGGTCAGCCACCCGGGCACCGGGGCCCCAAACGTGACAGCGTGCTCTGCCAGGCTTCCCAGTTCTCCAATGATGTACCAAACAATGACCAAAGGAGCGAATAGCACCGAATAGGTAAAGGGAAGCGTTACTCCGGGGACATGGGCAATGACGGTACCGATCAGCCAATCTGCTACCAGGGCAATGCAGACTACCAAAATCATGCCTCCTTTGTGCCAGGCCCCCTCCCGCATCTTTGCGCTGGACCATCGTCCCTCTTTAGCTGCCGCAGCGCTTCCAATCAGCCAATCTGCCAGCATCAGCAGAACCCAGGCGACTACCATCCAACCGAACCATCCCCACACAGCAGTAAAAGCTGCAAGCATTGCTGAGATCCCTGCTTTGATTCCCAGTAAAGTCATGTCATCCATATGTTTCTCCTTTGTGTTTATTGTTTAAATGATACGCCCAACAGAGTCAGGCCGCCGGAAATAAATGCAACGATAATGCTATCTGTCATGGGCATATTTTAATTATGAATATACGCATTATCAGTTACATAATAACAATAATACGAAGTTCCGTCAGAATCTTGGACCTGCATTTTTTCAGCACCATAATCAGAGCTTGTCCAGTTGTAAAAAGTTTCTGAAATATTTACATATGTATTTTTTGCAACACTAACAACTGTTTGTCCTTTTGAAAATGTTGCTGTATATGGAATTAAATTTCCATTAATATATTTTGCAAATAAGCACTCAAAATTTTGCGGTTGAAATCCTGTCAAATTGACAGTAAACTGTACATTTTCCGGATTTGCTTTAGCCTGAATTGCTGCAATGTTAGTCGCCATCTGCTGAAACGTTGCATCCGCCGCAGTTTGAACACCCTTGTCAGTGATCGCGGCGGCAACGGCAGATTTGCCATCACTGACAGATTGAAAAAGCGCACTGGAGTCCAATGTAAACTTGTTTCCGGACTGGGTTCCGGTAATTCCGCCTCCGGTCACTTCCAGCGTTAGCGCAGTCACACCGTTGATTGTCGCGTTTTGTCCCGGGGTTCCCTGGGGTCCCTGCGCTCCAGGAGATCCATCTGCTCCGGCAGGACCCTGCGGACCGGTTTCCCCCGTGTCTCCTTTGGGCCCTTTGATGTTGGACCCCGCAATCGACGGCATTCCTGTTTTGCTGCCTGACCAGGTCAAATTCCCAGATGTATCTACCGATGGAGTATAATACCCTCCATTTTCACCGTCGGTCCCGGCAGGTCCTTGTGGCCCAGTGTCTCCCTTGGGTCCTTGGGAACCAGTCTCTCCCGTGTCGCCTTTGGGTCCCTGGGGGCCGGTGTCTCCGGTATCTCCTTTGAGCCCCTGGGGTCCGGTCTCGCCGGTATCTCCCTTGGGGCCCTGGGGGCCGGTGTCTCCACGCGGAATGGTAAAGTTTAAAATAGCGTCTTTTGTGGTTCCGCTGTTATTTACAGAGGCCTGGGTTCCGGGCTGTCCGGTGCTGACTGTTCCTACCTGCACAGTGGCTGCCGCTCCGGCAGGTCCCTGAGGTCCGGTGTCTCCGGTGTCGCCCTTGGGTCCCTGGGGGCCGGTGTCACCGGTGTCTCCCTTGGGGCCTTGGGGTCCGGTGTCACCGGTGTCTCCCTTGGGGCCTTGGGGTCCGGTGTCACCTTGGATTCCCTGGGATCCGGTATCTCCTTTGGGACCCTGGGGGCCGGTTTCGCCTTTTTCTCCTTGCGGAATGGTGAAGTTTAAAATAGCATCATTGGCGGTTCCGCTGTTGCTTACAGAGGCCTGGGTCCCGGGCTGTCCGGTGCTGACTGTTCCTACCTGCACTGTGGCTGCCGTTCCCGGATCTCCTTTTGCCCCCTGGAGTGGTCCGTTGTTTACCCATTTACTATTGATGCCGTCCCAAATGAAGATGTCGTAAGGCTCTATCAGTCCGACGCCATAAGCATCCCCGGGGGCGGGAGCAGGAACTCCGGATTCCAGTTCTTCTTGTGTGTCAAAGTAGCCCTTGACCACAAACCCTGCGCCTGTGTCTCCCTTGGGTCCCTGGATTCCCTGGGGTCCGGTGGCGCCCTGGGGACCGGTGTCTCCTTTTGGTCCAGTCTCTCCGCGCGGCAGAACAAAGTTCAGTACCGCCGCAGACGTACTGCCCGAGTTGGTAACGCTCGGATCTCCGCCCGGTTCGCTGGCTGTCACGGTTCCCACGTGGATGGTCGCAGCGTCTCCCGGGTCTCCTTTCGGTCCTGTCTCGCCTACAGGTCCCTGGGGGCCGGTGTCTCCGGTGTCGCCCTTGGGTCCCTGGGGGCCGGTGTCTCCGGTGTCTCCCTTGGGACCCTGGGGACCGGTTTCTCCGGTGTCTCCCTTGGGACCTTGGGGGCCGGTGTCTCCGGTGTCTCCTTTTGGCCCCTGGGGGCCGGTGTCTCCGGTGTCGCCCTTGGGACCTTGGATGCCCTGGGGACCGGTTGCGCCCTGTGGGCCAACGAGACCCGTCTCTCCCTGAATGCCTTGGGGTCCCCGCTCGCCCTGGGGGCCCATCGGTCCCACTACATTTCCGGCATTGATCTCCGTATCGTTTGAAAGTCCAATTTTAAGAGTTCCGTCTTCCTGCACTTTCGCCGATTCCACAGAAATGCCAATGTCTCCTTTTGCGCCTTTGGGCAGCGAAAATTTCAGCTTTACGGAGCCGTCCGGAGAGACCTGCTTTTCAACGGACGCGCTTTGCTCGGGATCCACAGACTGCGCTTCTACGCTCATATTCTGGATAGACTCGGATGCAGCTTCCGCCTCCGCCTGCGCCTGCTCTGCCGCCGTCTTGGCGGCTTCTGCCTCCGCGATGGTCTGCGCCACAACTTCTGTTTGAAGATCTGCGAGGCTCGCAAGCTCCGTCCATACTTCCGAATCCACATATCTCCATTCCAGTTTGTTGCTTTCCGCATTGAACCGGATTTCCAGCGGAACACCTTGGTCTCCCTTCAACGTTGCGAGCCACTCTTCCTCTGTGCCTTTGAATCCGTGCTTTACGGCAATTCCGTATGCGGTGATATAGTACCCTTTCCAGGGTCTTCCGATCATGCTGTCTTCGTAATAGCTCATACATAAACCTCCCCGTGGGTGTCAGCCGGCCGGTAGTTGTTGGCAAACCACCTCATAAACTCTCCGTAGTTGCTATTGAACATCTGCACCGAATTCTGATACTTGTTGTATTCTCCGTTGGCAAAGTCGATCATGGCGGTCAGATATGTCCAGTAGATCTTGTCGTGCGGAGGAGACACCAGCAGCTCTGTCTCCTGGTCTTTATCCCAGCTGTATGTGATGATTTGCTGGTTGGCCCACAGGAAGATTTCTGTCTGGACCAGTCCTTCGCACTCATTGATCCAGGCCGTTTTCTGCTCGTTGGTAAAGGCGTTGGGTTTCAGCGCATCCGCCTGCGCGATTGCCTCTTTGAGTTTCATTTCATACCTCCCGGGGAGATCCCGGGCGGCATTGATTCGCCGCCCGGGCTGTCGTCAGGCTCCAATCAGCTGGGTACCGCCGGTCACTCCGCCGACGGCAGCAAACCGCCAGTCGTTGAATCCGGCAATGAACCGGGCATAGCCCTTCCACTTGTTGGCGTCGTTGTCGTCGATCTTGCTGGTAACCTCCAGATTGACGCGGTCCAGCCAGACGGCGCCGCCGTTTTCGGTGTTGTATCTGGAGTCCAGCATCACCCAGGGGCTCTTGTCGGTGCCCAGATACTGATTCAGATACGGCCAGATGATGACATTCCAGCGGCCGAACTGATAGTTGAAGCCGTTGTTGTTGGTGTTGGGGTCCTTGTCGGATCCGATGGCCGCGAACACGTCCCGCTTCAACTTGTAGTCGTTGGGAATCAGAATCGTGTCGGGGGTCACGTCCAGCACTTCGCCGGTATCGCCCCGGAAGTCCTGCATTGCGGTCTCCATGGCGCTCATGGCATCCACGGAGAAGGCGTCGGAGAACTGATTGCTCTGGGTCATCTTGCTCTTGACCTTGGAGGGATGATCCTGGGCGAACAGGCCCTTCTTGTCCGCGCCGGTGGTGTCAAACAGTTTGCCCCGGAACTGCATGGAGGTCGCCTTGGTGATTGCGCTGCCGAACAGGGCGGCGCCGAACTGTTCCCGGGTGCGGTAATAGGACGTGATAAAAGCAGCAGGCTGCTTTTTCAGGTCCATCAGCTTGGAGTCATCCACCATTTCCCGGGAGATGGAAAAGCTGTTCTTCCAGGTCATGTGCTCCAGGAACTTGCTGTAGCCCTCCTGCATACCGTCGGTGGGATAGGGCCCGTTCTCGCCCACGGGCTGGAATCCTTCCATGGCGGTCATGGAGGTAAACTTCTCACCCCAGTTTTTGCTGGTGCCCATGCTGAACAGGTACTGGAGCATGCTGGCCTGTTCAAAGGCCTCTCCGCGCTTCTCCAGAAACATCCGGATGGGCGCCTGGGACTTTCCGAAAATACTATCCTGGAGGCCGCTGCCCTCAGTAAACGTGATATTTGCCATGTGTTACTGTCTCCTTTCCTGATTTATACGCTGGCGGCCTGGCCTGCGAATCTGACGCGGCACATGCTGCCGCTGGTGGTTCCGTCCATATAGACCACCTCTGCCACGCCGGAAGTGGTGGTGGCGGTCACCTCCAGGCCGCTGGAGGCGTGGAGCGTCACCTTGTCTCCCAGCTTCACGCTGGAAGCGCTGGCGCTGAACGTGGTTTCAAACACCATGTCCGGCAGCACCCGCAGCACCGGGATGACTTCGCCGTCGGTGCAGGCGGTCTCCCGCTCGCACATGCTGATGTATGTAGGCGCCGTAGTGCCGGTGGCGATGACCAACTTACCGCTGGACTGGGTCAGAGCCATGCCGACCTTGGGCGTAATCGTGCCGGCGGGAAGGTACTCAATGCTGGGCACTCTGCCGTCGTCAGTCTGATAGATCTTGAATGCCATACTTTCTCCTTTCAGTGTTTCTTGACATATTTGTTGTAGTGGGCCGCGATTTCCGCATCGGTGGCATCCGGCATGAGTGCTTTATACTCCGCGCGGATCTCCGCAGGCACACTGACGCTGCCCGCTCCTCGTTGCGTTGTCCTGGTCAGGTGGGATTTTCCCGCCGCCGCATTGCGGTCCGCCTGGGCAGCTCCGGCAGCAATGCGGCGTGTGATCCGGTCATAGTTGGCCAGCTTGAATGCATCTACCAGGGAATTGCCGCGCTTGACCAGTGCGTAAAACTCCTGGTAGTTTTCCATTTTCGTGAGATCTTCCAGCTGTTTGATGCTGGGATCCAGAGCGGAGATCTCCTTGACCTGCTCCGCGATCTTCTCTTTGGCCTGTTCCTCCCTGGCCTGCTGCTCGGCAGCTTCCGCCGCCGCCGCCCGGGCCTTGGCTTCCCGGACCTCCGGCATGGAATCAACATACTGTTTGAATTCCTCTGCGGACATTCCGGTGCGCTTCAAGAGCCGCGCTTTGCGGTCTTCGTCCAGGCGCTGCTTGTATGCGTCGAAATCAGCCTTGGATTTGATGGGCTGTTTCGTGTAGGGGTTGACCAGGCCGGCAGAGGCGAAAAGCTCTTCCACGGACTTGTCCGCCGCCGCCTGGGCTTCTTCTCTAGCTTTTTTGATAGCGGCATCCCGCTCCGCTTCCGCTTTTCTGCGGATTGCGGCATAGCGGGCCCGCTCCTGGGGGGTCTGTTCCAGCCCTTCGTCCTCCGGATTGTCTCCGGGATCCTCTTCGGGATTGTCTTCCGGATTGACTTCGGGGCTGTCTGCGGGCTTGCTGTCCGGCTGCTGGTCCGGCTCCTGGCTATCCTCGGCAGGTTCGGCGGGCTCCTGCTCTCTTGCGCCTTCATCGTTCGGGGTCTGCTCCGGCTTGTCAGGTTCGGCGGGTTCCTGCTCTTTTTCGCCTTCCGGACCAACTCCAAACAAATCCATGTAGTCGTTCACTTCAAGCTCCATATGTGCATTTTCCTTTCTGGATTTTTTCGCTGTTCCTGCGATCATGTCTTCCGACATGCTCCCATATTGGGGATGGGGCGACTGTCCCGGCCTGTCTGCGCCGCCGGGCCGCGCGTGCTGGGTTTACTTCCCGCTGGAGCGCAGGTCGTTGCCCTTCTTCACGGTGCTCTTGCCCTTGGTGCTCTTGGGAGGCATCGGAGCCTTCACCATCTGAGCGCCGCTGTTGGAGATGCTTCCGGCATAACCGTTTTTCATGGTCCATCCTCCTTTCTTGGTTTTCCCTGCTTCGTCCGCCGCCCGGCGCCCCTTCCGTCCGGTTTCCTCCGCAGTCCGGGGCGATCCCCGGTTCTTATGTTCTGCGCATCACTGCGCCTGTCCTCGATTTTGTGCCGCCGCCTGGGCGTCTCTCTGGGCGTCTTCTTTCGCCTGCTGGATGACGGCCTGGGCCTGCATCATCTGCTGCTGCTGTTGTGCTGCCGCCTGCATGGCTGCTTGCTGGGCCTGCTGTGCTTTGAGACGTTCTTCCAGGTAGCTCTTTGTCTCGCTGGCGCCGGGATAGTGAAGCATTTCCATCTTGCTCCAGAAGAGAATCAGGGTCTCAATGGCGGCCGGATCTCCAAACGCTCCGGTCTGGAGGTTCATGCGGGTCTCCTGCCACATGGCCTCCCGGTTGCTGGCCAGCGGCGCGCTGGTGTCGCAGCCGAACAGGAAGTTATCGTTCCAGTACCAGCCGCCGGCGTCATCCTGCTCCAGAAAATCGTATTTGTTGAAAGTTTCATAGAGCGGATTTCCGTTCATGTCCCGGCTGACAATGGGACGGGGCTCGTCCGCATAAGCCAGCTTGAACTTGAACATGGCTTCAAACAGCGCCGCATAGGCGGCATTCTTCATGACCCGTTTGCTCTCCAGGCGGCCGGCAGACTGGGCGGCCGCAAACTCTTTGGCTTTTCCGCTGGTGGCCGTGGTGTCTTTTCTCCCCTGGAAAGAATCCGTGATCCCGATTTCCTGCCGGGCTTCTTCGTAGACCTGGCTCAGGTATGCCATGTCGTACTGAATATCTCCCTGCATGTTGTACACGTCGATCATGGCTTTATTGGCCGCGTTGCCGGGCCGGATGATCTTCATGTCCTCGGAGTCCACGCGGATAGAGGCATCATCCGGCAGGGTGATGTAGCTTCCGGACTTGGTGAGTTTTTCGATGATCTTTGCTTCGATCCGGTTGGTGGTGTTCTGCTGACTCTCGATCTTGTCCAGGTCAGAATCACCCAGGAACTTTCCAAAGACACTCACGTTCTTCTGGAGGATGACCGGGAAGATATTGGGCTTGTAGTAGGGGACTTTAGTGGGCACCTGCTGCTCCATGACCTTCGGCAACCCCAACTCGTCTACTTCCGTCTCCGAAACCACCGGCTCCGAATGTACCCCCGGAATCACACTTCCGTCTGATTTCTGAATGTCGAACCAGACTTCCTGATAGTCTTCCTCTCCGTCCTCCCACTCTGTGGATCCGCAGTACGGGCAGACGGCGCGGCCGCCGCCAGGCGGAAGAGGTCTCTTTTCCGTCTCTCCCTGGGCATCCGGTCCGGACAGCTCGTCCATGGCAGCGTCGTGCTCTGTGGGCATTACATCCATGCCCGGCAGCAGTCCATTCTCCATGACTTTCTCTTCTACCGGGTTTGCTTCCATAGGCTCCACGGCGCCGCAGACCTTGCAGCGGCGCAGCCGCCGCGCCTGATAGTCCTCCAGGTCCTCCAGCTCGGTATCGTTCACCCAGCTGTAAAGGCCAATACCGCCGGAGGCGTTTCGGTAAAATACAATGACCTGTGTAACCATGTCCTGGGCAGCCGTCTCTCCGTCCGAGCTTTTCACGTCCGGATCCGACTCCGTCTCCCGGCTGACATCCACGCCGTACCGGCGGTAGATGTACTCCTTGGTCTGGGGGATTAACAGGAAGATATAATCCATGTCCTTGATCCCGGTGTACACGCCGTCCTGGGGGATGACCTGCTTGGGATGCAGGGCAGAGATGGTGAGTTCTCCGATGGTGGTGTGGGTCCTCTCGGTGTTGTCCCACTCCAGCAGGAACGCTCCGCCGCCCTGGATGGGGATGGTGCGCTCCATCATGTCGTTGATCTCTTCAAAATTCATGCGGTCCAGCTCGTCCCGGAGCATGTCTTCGATGATCTTTGCCAGCTTTTCATCCTGCTGGCGCCGGGGCGTGACTTTAGGCTGGGGAATGGAGCTGTTGACCTGGGCTTCAATCAGCTCAGCCGAAATATTCCGGACGTGCGGAGTCTCTTTCACTCGCTCAAAATGCACCATAGGGCGGATATTGGGGTCTCCGCTGTATTGGCGCTCCCGCTTGTCCATGCGGCTGATCTCGGCGTCGTATTGGGCTTTGTTCCGGTCCAGGCGCTCCTGCCACATGCGCAGCTTCTGATAATTCATATTGCATCCTCCTATTGTTTGGGCTCTCCCCACTTCCGGCGCAGCATCTCCCGCTCCTCCGGGCTGGCCCTGCAGTAGTCCTCCCACATGGACTCTGTCCACTGCACGGTGCTTTCCTCCGCCGCCGTGGCGGTATATCTCTGCTGTGGCCGGATCCCGTGGGCGATGGCCAGCGCCATGACGCAGTCATCATGGGCCCCCTCTTCCGCCTCCGGCCGGTATTCCTCGTTTCGTACAAAGGTCAGCATCTCTTCCAGAGTGTCTTCGTCGTTGATGGTGCTGACATCGTCCCGCACTACGCGAATCAGCTCGGAGAGGATGACCGGCCGCGTCTTGGGCCCGGTGAGAAATCCGTATGAATGCTTGACCTTGTGGGTGTAGTCGTCCACACTCTCCCGGACGTACTGCCTTGGGTACCGCCGCCGCTCCAGCTCCATGACCGGATATGTGGAAAAGTTAGTCTCCACGCCCACCAGCGCCGTGTTATAGTACCGGCCCATGCAGTAGATCTGCTGGGCATACAGGTCTTCGTCAAATTGGTGGCGCAGCGTGCAGACCTGCTCTCCAGTGCGGTTGTCCAGGACCTGCCCCACAAAGCAGTCGCTGCCGTTGCCAGCAGTGTCTCCGCCCAGCACATAGGGCACGCCGGGCTCCGGGGCTTTATAGATCCGGATGAATCCGTCCGGGTCGTCTATCCAGCGAATATTGCTGATGGTGATGCCGTCATCGTCATACTCGAACCGGCCTGTCTTGACCTTACGGCCGCTGCTTTGCAGCTCTATGAGCCGCCGCGTCACCGCCTTGGCGTTGAACACGCTTTTCCCGGTGACGCCCCACATGCCCAAACAGTAGACGGTGTAGTAATACTCGTCTGTCTCCCGGAAGCTCTCCAGCGTCCGGATGGCCTCTTCGTCCAGGAAGCGGTTATCTTTGTAGGTGGATTCATGCACCCGGGCTCTGGGGTCTTTCCGGTCAAAGAACCGGCGCTTCAACCAGTGCATGATGCTGATGGGGTTGAAGGTAATGATGATCTGCTTGTAATACTTGGTCTTGCCCCGCAGGCGGATGTCCAGCTGGTTGAAGTCTCCTTCCAGCAGCTCGCTGGCTTCCTCGATCCAGATCCCGGTGATGTTGTAGATGGATTTCAGCTTTTCCACATCGTCCAGGCCTGCAAACAGGATTTCCGATCCGTTGGCAAAGGATATCACCATGTCACTTTTGTTGATCTTGTACCCGCTGTCCGGGTAATACTCCGCCACCTGGCTGCAGAGCTGTTTGAAGCAGCTTTCCCGCAGCGTCCGCGCTACTTTACGACATACCAACCAGCGGTGCCCTGGCTCGCTGGTGCATCTCTCCAGCACCTTGCGGCCGGCGAAAATGCTCTTTCCGCTGCCGCCGCCGCCTTTGAGCACCAGGTACCGGTGCTGATCTTCAAACAGCGGCAGGAATGTTTCGTTGTTGGTCTCTGCAAGCTGGATGTACCAGGCAGCCAGGGAAGCGAATTCGTCAGCTTTCCGGGCTGTCTCCGCCGCTTTCATCGGCATCGGCATCACCTCCGCCGCCGTCCCGGAACATCTCCGCCGCCTGGCGGCACAGCTGCAGCTTTTCTGCAAGGGACATGCTCCGGACGTTCATGTCCTTTCGGGTCTTCTCTCCCAGCTCCACTTCCTGCTTATTCTTCCAGCCGTAGTTGTTCTGGAGGTTGAAGATGATCCCCTGGACGCCTTTTTCCCGGATGGTCAGCTGCTCTTCCAGGTAGGCCTCCACCTGGGCCTTTGTGCGCTCCACCACCGGCGACATGTCCGGATCCTCCGCGTAGTTGGCCCAGGTGCGCTTCTCGATCTTCAGATACAGGCACAGCGCGCTGATGCTGGGCGGCCGGATAAATTCCCGGTACGTGATGGGGTCTCCGGCATCGTTGCAGATCTCTTCCCCGAACTGATCCACGGCTTTTTGCGTGAAAGATATACTGTTGAAGTACTCCTTTACGGCTTTCTCCAGGCTCTTCCTGGTGTACTTTTTCGGTCTTCCTGCCGGCATTTCCGGTCCCCTCCTTTCCGGCGCTATCAATGTTCGCGCGCACACGCAGGCGCGCACGCTCGCTTGTCGGGTGAAATAATTTGCTGGTATCAGCATTGCACAAAAAACAGGCCTGTGAGTCTCAACCGTAACGCGCAAAAAAGCTGGGCGCAGATCCTCTCCGCACCCAGCTCTCAGATCCCATCCGGGAATCCCTCGTAATACCGTTTTACCGCCCTGTACAGCGTCGCCTTGGAAACAAAGTGCTTCATGCAGATGGCTGTTGCCGTGGTGTCCGTGGTGACGAATTCAAACAGGGCCTCCGCATACTCTCCTCCGGCGGCCGCACACAGCTGCCGGATCTTCTTCTGTTTTCCCGGCGTCAGGTGCTCATACCGGCGGGACGTGAAATAAACATAGCCCTGCCGGTTGTAGTCTGCCTTGACGCCGCGCTTGTAGTGATACATCCGCCTCCCCTCCCCTCATGTTCCGGGAAAGGCTTCCCGCACCAGCCCTCCGCGCATCTGGAACTCCACCACATGAAACCTGCCCCAGGGGTGGATGTACACCACGCGCCCTCGCATGGGCATCTCCATCTGCTTCCCCTTCTGGCCATCTCCGACAATCGTCTTCGGAGTCCTTGTCACTTTCTCTCCGATCTCCATTTGTGTCCCCTCCTCACCATTTTTTTGGAATTGCGCATGGCAAACCCGCCGCCGGCGGCTTACCTGCAGCTGTCCTTCGCATCTCGATGTGTATGTAATCCCCGTGATTGATGCCGTTTCGCATGAAGTCGGCGTCGGTCAGGAGATAGCCCTGGAACACTTCCTCGAAATACTCATGCTGCCGGTGCTGCTCGATGGCCTCTTCCATCTCCCGCACCTGGTCCATGGTGATCCCCCGGTCTACCACCTGGGGGACCGGCTGCTCCAGGTTCTTGCTGCAATTCCAGCGCTTGTAAAACTCCCGATCCTTGACGATGTAGTGCGCCAGGCCCGTGACGCCGTCCGGGCCGAATTGCAGGCGCTTGCTGTTGGCATAGCCTTTTCCCCACAACTCCTCCAGGAGATCCCGGTCCACGCCGCCGGAGAGAATCAGGTGATGATGCACTCTCCCGGACTTCTTCCCGCTTTCCGTGCAGGAGACGTATTTGAGCGCCGGAAGCCCCAGCTTCTTGCGCAGGCGCTTGACACGCCGGATGAAGTTGTACAGATCCCGCTGGGCCTGCTCCGGAGAATCCGGGGGCGTGGTATAGGTCAGGTGCAGGGCAATGTCGTTGTGGGTAAAATTCTTGTGGACCAGTCTGGTGATCCGCCTCTCCGCGTTCTTCTGGTTGAGCCGCTGCTGGATCTTGCTGGTGGGCTTGCACTTCTTCCGGCGCTTCCCCGCAGGCTGGAATACGGGATAGATGTCCGCGTCCATGTAATCTCCGCAGACATAGATTGTCTGGCGAATGAAGTATCTTCCCCGGTACATCCTGCCCCTCCTTCCTGTGGTCGTTAAGTTAAGATTGGTTACAAGCCCGAAATCACGCGCGCGCGTGATATGTAATAGGTGTATGGAATTCTCCAACCTGCCCGCCGCCGCGGTGGGCAGGTTGCAGCCCTCCAGTTATTCCCCGGCCAGTGCAAAGGACGTGCACCACGCCGGCTTCTCCATGTCCTCCAGAATGGACCGCTTCCCCTTTGTGAAAACCTGCGTCACGCGCCCCTGGTACTTCCCAGGGGCCGTGCATTGCAGGGCGTTCCGTTTGTCTGCCCACTCGATCTCCGCGCAGTTGTGGCACCGTGCGCAGCTCTCAACCTCATTCACCGGCAGCTCACTCCTTTCTCCATGTCCGTTACGGACTTCACCTTGACTTCTCCGAACTGCTCCAGGGCCATGGCTACGGCCTCCTTGGTGGCCAGCTTGTCCCCTTTCGTCCATTCAACGTCCAGTACGATCCGAGTCGTCATCCCGCAGCCCTCCTCTCGCTCCCCGCGGGGATCCCGGTCATCCTTCCGGACCGGGATCCTCCTGTTTGTACTTCATGGCCTCCAGCACGGCGTCGATCTGGACGTGAGATGCAAGCTCCACTTTCCGGCACGGGCCGGCGTGGTAGTAGGATGTCAGGACGGCGCCGTCCTGCAGCTGGGCAACAAACACCACGCCGTCCGCGTTCTGCTCCAGGATCTTGCGCACCGTGTCTTCCAGCCACGCCGCCAGCTCCTGATTATCAAACTCCATCTCGATCCCGTTATTCGACGATCCGCCAGTCATCGGCCAGCATGTCCGCCTGGGAAGCCAGCCATCCCAGCTGCACGCCGGAGTTTCCGACAAACGCGAGAGCGTGGTTCCCAATAGCTGCATGTTCTGCGTTGATGACCGAGGACTCCGCATTGACATAGCTAATCCGGGCGGCCAGCTCGACATACTGTCCTTTTCCGTTCCAACCGGCGCGCTGGATCTTCTTACCCATCTTGGCTGCCTCGATAGCCAGTCCAAAATTCATACTGTCCGTGGGGCGGTATGCCGCCTCAAACACGTCCTTGGGGCTCCAGCTTTCGTACCCGTCCGGGTACCGGACACGGTAGCCCAGTTCACAGGTCTCAGCGCGTTTGATAAAAGCGCCCTCCTCAGAAGTAATGTCCCGGTCAGTCTCAACGATCATAGTTTTGGTCCCGTCGCTGAACCGATGTGCCGGCTCCGCCTGGATGATCTTTGTTCCGATGTACTGTCTCATAATTGTTCCTCCTGATCTTGATTGATATAAAAACCGTTTCCGGCTTCATTACTGATTGTCTTTCCCGTCTGCATACTCCCAGGCAATGCCCCGGTACAGCGTCCCGGTGCGGCAGGCATAGCTGATCCGGGAGATCTGCCCGCCGGTCTGCAGTGCGGCATCTGAAACAGACGGGTACACCGTCCGCCGCCCGAACTGGTCCAGAGCGGCCACCTCCCTGGCCCTGGTCTTTCTGTTCATCATTTCTGGACATCTCCTCCCATGAAAAGAAAATTTCCGATTGCGTTGTATCGGCTCCGGCATTTCCGGTTGTCACAGCGGTAAAGCACACCAGGAACCCCCGTGCCCTCCAGGTCCATTGTTCTGCCCAGGATCCGCTTGGATGGGTCCCGGCAGCTCTCGCAATCCGGCAGTTCCAGATTCCCCAGATCTATGATCTCCGCCATACAGCCGCTCCTCTCAGTCCTTTTCCAGGTCCATGAATTCCTGCTTTCTGCTCTCCAGAGGATCCAGCTCGTCCCGGGCATATGGGAGAACACCCATCTGCTGTAAATGCCGCATCACCGTATAGCGGTTCACACCCAGAAATTCTCCCAAAATTGTTTGGGTATATCCTTCCCGAAAGCGATCCGCGACCCATTGCCACTGCTTTTCCGTAAAAGGAAGGTTCGAGTGTTTAGGTACCGGCATTTCCGCCTCCACTGTCCGTGCAATCAGCCGGCACAAACTGATTGCAAGCTATGTGGGATTGCGACGGTTCAAATTCGCGTTTATCCCCTCCGCTTCCCCTCCATTTGCTATTGGCATAGGGCCGGACATCGCACTTGCCCCGCCTGGTCCCCGGGATCCGCTGGAAGTGTCCGCAGGCTCCGCACATCTTTCCTTCGCACTTGGGAATGATCCAAACTCTTCCCACGCGGTCTGCCTCCACAAGCTCCCGGAGGCGGTCCAATGAAATATCTCGTACTACTCTTAACTTCACAGCCGACTCCGTCCGCAAAGTCATCCCTTGTCTGTATGCGTCTGCAATCCGCTCAACCTCCTGGGGATCCAGCCCCGTGTCTTCGTAGTCAGCAAGCCGCTCCAGAACGCCTTTGATGTCGTTGTAGTTGTACGGACGCAGCGGCACTCCGATCCCGACTGTTCCGTCATTGTTTCTTTCCGTCAACCGCTCCACGCTTCCCCCTCCTCGTTACTCAAATAGATCTGGTCTCCCCCCTGTTTGCTATTGGCATAGGGCCGAACTTCACAATTCCCTCCGGAAGTGCTCGCAAACTCCGCAGATCTTTTCCTCTAACTTGGGGATGATCCAGCATCTGCCCTCCCGGTCAGCTTCAACCAACTTCCGGATTCGATCCTCCTGGAGTTCCCGGATGGCTTCCAATTTCTCCGCCTCAACATAAGTTTCCTGGAAAATATCCGGCTTACACGGGTAAAACTCTCCATGCACTCCTTTGATGATGAAATCCCCCTCCGTGGCATGGTGAACGCCTTCCAGCGTTCTGATCCTCACGTCCACCGCCGCCGGACCTTTTCCGACTTCCCGAGCATCGTACTGGATGTCGTACTCCAGGCTGCTGCCCACAAAATTTTTCAGCTCCTGCAGGTTTTCCCCTGTCCACTGAACCGCTTCCACCGTGACCGGTTTCTTCGTGTATCTCTTCATGTTCAGTCCTCCGTTCCGTCTCCAATGGCCAGATGCCCGCCTTGGTAAAGTTGATACAGCGTTCTACCCTGCCGGTCAGTAAGATAAGGGAGGAAAACTTCCTCCATCTCCACCTGCCCGGCCTCGATAATGGCCATCTGCGCCATGATCCAGTCTCGGACGTTTCTCCATGCGGTCCGCTCCGCCTGCCCGGTCGATGCTTTTACCTTCTGGCGGGCAAACACAGCCCGGACGCCTTCCACATTGGCCGGGAGGCAAAAGCCCCTCGGCCCCGCCGGCGTCTCAATGCCGAACACGATGCCGGTGGGCTGCCCAGCCCCATCATAGACCACCATAATCTTCCGCGCCCCGTGGCTGGCAAGGGCGCCTTGGATCTCTCCCAGGCTCTTATATACTTCCACCGTGGTAGTGTAGTTCTTGATTGCCATGTTAGGCCTCCGTTTCGTCGCTCAGGTATATCTCCGGGCCGTCCCCGCCGGTAAAAACTCTTGCAGAGACTCCAAGCACTCGGAGATCTCCGGTCTTGAAAAACTGATAGAAAGCATCTCCGCTTCTGACGATTTGATAATATGCTTGTGCGTTCAGGAAGATCTTTGCAGGGCACTTCCCGCCGTGCCTACTGCGGTACTCTATAATCATCTCCCCCAGGATCCCCGGCGTGGCGCTTCCGGATGTCTGCTCTTCCGCAAAGATTTCTTTGCACAACTCAGGCGGGTACGTTGACGGAACCATGTTCCTATTCTGCAGCCACATAGTCAGTCTCCTTTCACAGCTTGTTTACGCTCGTGACATTGCTTTTGTGTTGAGATCTGGTGAACTCTCTGCGCATTAAGTCTCCGGCCTGGTATGCTTTAAGCTCCTCCTGCACCATTTCCAGCATGGACCGAAACTCTTTTTCTCCATATCGCTCCCGTACAAGATTTTTCCATAGTTCAAACTCATAGTGCCTAATTTGCTGATCGCATGCCTTCCGAACAGTTTTCAGTTCAGTAATCTTCACCTGCAGCTTCGTGATTTCCATGGATAGAACCTTGCGTCTGCCCTCTTTCTTCCGCCTTGCGGCAGGCGGAAGAGCCTTGATGTGGGTGAGCTCGCAGTTGATCTCGTTGATACGTTGACCGATTTTCGAGATGTCCGCATCCAGTTTTCCGTTATCATACGGAAACTCCCGCTTGCAGTACGGGCATGTCATTTGCAGGCTCATTTTTCTTTGGCCTCCTCTTTGCTGATCCGCTCAAACTCGATCACCCATACCCAGGGATTAGCCTCCCATCCGTAGATTTTGCGGTCCTCTTTTTTCATCGTGCTATCCCACACTTTCCAGAACGGAATAAGATGGCAAAACGTGATATACCCTTCTCTGTTCGTGCAAGGCTTTTCCCTGCATCCCTCTCTTTCCCATTGGCAGCGGCATCCTCCCGCTTCATATTGCGGCCGGACTCCTTCCCGCAATACATCTTCTTTTTCCATCCATCCCAGCTGTTCCACTCGCACGGTTGTTACCCGCAGGAAGATCCGCGCTGCTTCCCTGGGCATGTGGATAGAAGGCCTCCATTTTCTCAAGACTCTTTCCGGCGCCTTTATCGGCCCAGCTTTGTAGTAGTACACTCCAGGCGGATAAAAATGCCCGTCAGGAGTAGCCGCAATCCTGTTCCATGTCTCCCGAACATACAGGACATCTCCCGCCATGTACGGCGGCTGATAGACCCGGTCCTCTCCCGCCGCCGCGAAGCACCCCGGGTAGCAGGAATCCGCCCCCATCCTCCGCAGCTCTCCTGCCGGCTGGGGCTTGACCGGCCGTCTGGTGACGGACTTCCTCCCCTCCAGGATGGCCCGCACCATCTCCGTGTTGAATAAAATGGGTTTCATTGTTTCGCCTCGCTTCCTTCTTCCAGTCCTTCTCCTGCAATCACCCGAAACATGGCCCGCCGCCGTTTTGCCTCCCGCTCGCTGGCCGCGGCAATTTGTTCCAGGTACTTCTTCGGCGGCCGGTACTTCTCGCACTCCCCGCGGTACTGGCTCCTTTTCCGGATAAAATCCCCGTCATAGTGCTTGCACTCGTCGCAGCAGTAACACACATCCTCGGCGTTCTGGATCTCTCCAGGCGTGAAATACCAGGATTCCAGCTCCGCATTGTACAAGCAATGATTGCATTTGCATCCGTAGCAGCTCACTTATACCTCGCTGGTTCCTTCCACGCCCCGGTGCTCTCTTCCGTCAGTGCGCTTGCGCAGCCACATCAGTGCTTCCTCGATCTTGGTTATGGCCACAGCGTTTTCCCGGCACCGGAACTTGGATTTCTGGAATCCGCTCAGCCTCTCCAGCACGATGTTGAGAAGATCTTCATTGTGGATCCCGTTCACGCCGCACTCCCGGATGGGCCCCTCCTGGAAGTTGATCTCGCACAGCAGCTTCCCGTCCTCCTGGGCTTCAATAGCAAAATGATTGGGCGCGTTGTAGGTGTACTCCTCCTCCACCAGGACGCGCGTGTGCTTCGATGTCAGAAGGTCTCGTTTCAGCTCCTTCATACGATTCTCTTTCCTTTCCCGCAATTTGCATGCAACTTGTTCCGGTATCTCCAGGCCTGAACGGTAAAGCGGCTGCATCCCAGCCTCCCGGCGATCTCCGCATCATTCATTCCCTGCTCATAGAAAACCATGGCGGCATCCCAGTCCGGACGGGCCCGGGTTTTCCTCGCCGGCACATCCCCTTCCGGCTTGTAGTGCTTGCACTTATTCGGAGGCACTGCCAGCCGGGTGTGTCCCGTCATGGAGGCGTAATCGCACTTATACAGCAGGCCGGGTCTGGTCCGGTAAACGCATGTCGCGCACTTATCTTTTTTCTGTCTCACGCAGCGCCACCATCCGATCCCTGACCAGCTTATCGACTACTCTGCCTGTGTCCGTCTTTCCCATGTCTGCCAGGTGTTGGAGGTTCCATGCGGTCTGCGCCGTGACCAGCACGCTGATCCGGCGCATGTTTCTCCGCTTCATGTGACACATCCCTTTCTTATCCTTATTCTTAATTCTCCGCCGCCTTTTCAGTTGTACACACAGTGATCGCACTTGCATCCATAGCAGCTCATGTTTACAGCAAAAAGTCCTTCCAGTTCACCTGGACTGCATGGAGTGGCAGCACCGACTCAAACATCCGATCCAGCTCCTCCGTCCGAACCTGCTCCATGGACCCTCCATAGTCCTTGCCGTATGCCACGGACCAGGCCCAGCCCTCCTCCGTCATGGACAGCCCCGCCAGGTGCCCCACGGCCTTGGTGTCCAGACCCAGCTCAGAGAGCTGATACCCGGGGATCACGATAGCGTCCGGCACCTCGAAGGAGATCCGGACGCCGCTCTCGGCATCCCCGGGCTCAAAAAACGTGGAGTTCTCCAAACGGTTCTGGGCATCCCGCTTCCCGCAGAGGGTAGTTCCCGGGAACAGGCTGGACCCCCAGTAAAAGAACGTCAGGCCCGTCAGGGTGAACCGTCCGTTGGAATAGGGCTTGCGGCAGTCAAACCGCTCCCCCAGGCGGCAGGGCGCTTCAATTTTCATGCCCCCGCCGCCTTCTCAATGGCCTGGGCCAGTGCCCGGAGGGCCGCGCGCATCTTCTGCTGATTCTCCGCGCCCTCCTTCCCCACGGCGTCCGCCATGCGGTTCACCGTGTCCTGGGCGGACTGGAAGAGCACCCGGAACGTCACCATATTCTCATTGGAGCTGGTCTTGGCCAGGCGGGCGGCATCCGCCGCCTTCTTCTCCGCCGATCTTGCCGCCTGCTCCGCCTCCTGCATCCGGATATTGGCATCCCGGGACTCCGACTGGGCCCGTTTGAGCTCCTCCCGGAGCTTCTTCACGTTGTCCTGGGCTTTGCGCTGTGCTTCCTCCAGTTCCTGCCGGTGGGCCTTGGCAGCTTCCTCCCGGGCCTGCCGGGCACCCTCTTCCCGGGCGGAGGCCAACTGCTCCGGCGCGGCGTCCCGTGTCTCCACAGCCACCTCCACCGGGCGGCTTCGCAGAGCCTGGAGCTCTTCCTCCGCTGCCTGCAGCTGCCGGGCCTTGTCCTCCTCGGCCTCCCGGGCCCGCTGCTGCAGCTCCTTGAGCTGGCGCATGTCCGCCTCCATCTTGGCCCGGCTCTCCTCGGCGGACTTGGCCCTGTCCTCTGCCTCCTGTGCTTCCCGGAGGGCCCGATCCCGGTCCCGTATGGCCTCTTTCAACTCCTTGACCGTCATCTCTGCTGCCGTCTTTTCCACTCCATTTACGGTGTGGGTCTCAGCCACGAAATCCGCCCTCTCAGATTCCGGCAAAGCCAAGAGCGCCAATGCTTTGGAGGCTCCCAAATCCGCAACATCTGCGGATTTGGAATACTCCCTTGCAAGACGCATAAAACCCTGAGCGGACCGCTCGGAAATGTCAACTTTCTCCCGCAGCCAGGGCAGCCACTCCCCGTGGCCCAGCTGGGCCTTGGCCTCCAGCAATCGCTTCCCAATCTCGATGATGGCGCCTCCGGCCTGTCGCTTGTAAAAGAGAATCTCCTCCGTGATGATGTCCAGAGGCTTGTCCTCCGCAGGCGGTTGCCCGTTCATTCCGAAGTCCCGGGCCAGAATGGCCCCTTCTCCGTCGTCCGGCCCCCCATGCTCCCAGGGTCTCTCTCCGATGTCCAGCTCTTGCGCCAGGGCCTTTGCCTGTTCCAAACTCATGCCGCACCTTTTCCTTTCTTCTTTTGCTGTTTCATGGGCCGGATATGCTCCAGCCAATCCGCCTCAAAGGCCTCCACCGCCTTTGTTCTGCCACAGTTGCACTTTCCCCGGTTCTGGATCACTGTAAAGTCTTCTAGGTTTAACTCCAAGGTGTACCAGGGCTTGTCCGGTTCAGAGGCCCTCCGGAGGAAGAAGATGGCCGTTTTCCCGCCGGCGTGCTTGTCCTTGTAAGTGGCCACACAGTGGTTCAGGATCTTCCCCTCTGTGTCCAGCTCCTCCGGCGCCCCGCAGGGCCGGATCAGGATGCCGCCGTGCTTCCACGCCAGCGGCGCCAGAGCCTCCAGCTGCCTGGCAAAAGCCTCCTGCAGCTTCTTGTTTTTCTCCGCCCGGTCTTTGGCCCGCTTGGCCTCCTCCCGGGCCCGCAGCTCCTCTGCCACCCGGTCATGGGCACGCAGCAGATCCTTGGGGAACCGGACGTGCTCGTCGGTGAGGTCGTAGCCCTCACCCCGGGCCATGCGCCAGTAATCCTCCAAAATGTGTCCGTCTACCCGGCGATCCTTTGTGCTCTGCCGTTTCAGATACCGCACCGTCCGCAGGAGGGGGGCTATCTCTTTTTCCACCATCCGGCGGCACCAATGGAACCGGGCAGCTTTGCAGTCATCCAGATCCTCGGGAATGCGCAGCTTGATGCCCTTCTCCCGGCACAGCCGGTAGAATTGAAGTTCCTCCGTTGTCCACTTGAAATGCCGACAGAACCGGAACTCCTCTTTGGAAAGGCCCAGCATTTTGGCCGGGCGCTTTTCCTTCCAGTTGATCTCCTGCAGCTTCGGCACCCCTCTGGCCCGCTCATAGCTGTACCGGTAGGATTCATTCCGAATCATCTCCCCCACCAGAGCGCCGCATCCCTGGGTAACAAGGTTCTCAAGATTCCGATGGCGCTGCCAGAGCCGTAGGTAGGTCACGGGATAGGGCTCCTTTGCCGCTTTCATGTAAAAGTCCAGCTTGCTGTTCTCCGCCGTGGAGCCGATCAGCAGCCTGCGGTCCCAGGGATACACCAGATCAGCCTCGCCCCAGTTGTCCAGGCAGGTCTTGCGCTGCTCCCAATGGCCGAAAAAACTGATGGAGGACATCCATTTGATGTAGCCCATCAGCCGCACTACCTTGTGCTCCTCCACCACATAGGCCTCGTACTGCCGGCAGGAGATGAGCTCCTCCCCAGTGCAGCGGATGAACTTTCCCACGCACCAGCCCACCAGGGCCAGCTTGTCCCCCACCCGGATGATGGTCAGGGGCCAGTATTCTTTCCCCCAGTGTCCTCCCCGGCCCCGGCCGATGTGCAGGGCTTCGGCGCTGCAGCCGCACATGGGACATAGGACGTGGTTTCCGTTTGACACGGGATGTCTGCTCTCCGGGTCAAGATATCCGAAGGTGCTCCCTGGATTCGGAATTCTGTCGGCATACATGGTCCCGCCGCAGGCGGAGCACCGCAGCTCCGCCATCCGCTTGCGCTGCCCAGTCAGAGGATCATGCACCCAGGCGGCCTTGTACCAGATCACATGCTCCTGGAGCTTTCCCCGCTTTTGCAGCCAGGGAATCAGTCCCTCCGGCGGCTCCTGGGGCAGCTCTGCCGCATAATCGTGCTGTTCCATACCGTCACACCTCACAGAAAGTCCGCCAGATCCACCGATACCGCGCCGCCTGCGAAAGGCTTGTCCCTCATGGGGGCCGGCAGGCCGTAGAACTTGCGCAGGATCTCCTCCGCCTCCGCCGGTGTCACACAGGCGAAGTTCCCGGTCTTGTGGGCATCCGCAAAGGCTTTGATCTTTTTCTCCGCTTGGACGATCCCCATTTCCGGGTTGTCCAGGTCCTGGGCGATCAGCTCCGCGCTCTCCGGCTCCCTCCGGCAAAGGTCCATCAGCTGCTCCGCCACCATCCAGGGCGCGGAACGTTCCTTTACCTTTCTTTGCTGTTCCTTCAGCTTTACAATGGCTGTTTCCTTCATAGCCGATCCTCCATTTCTTTCCATGCTCTCACGCCCGGTCCGCCGCCTCGGCAAAGGCCCAGGTGCATCCGATGGCAGCGGCAGCAGCCGCCGCCAGAGGGATAACCGGCATCCCGTTCTCAATGCCTCCCATCATGCACAGCCCCAGCAAAAAGCA